>Ga0111538_10000965_pt1 | contig 39825 bp, 40 predicted proteins | sample SoiMethybrSBSTD1_FD_79669 | JGI IMG/M metagenome (GOLD analysis project Ga0111538, IMG submission 79669) | Bulk soil microbial communities from a Populus tree surrounding site in Tennessee, USA - Soil MetaG P. TD hybrid SBSTD1 (version 2)... | ecosystem: Environmental > Terrestrial > Soil >...
CCCGCCCACCGCTACCGCTGGCTGACCGGGACACGGCCGGAGACGATCGGCGTCCGCATCCCCGATCTCCCCGCGGAGGCCAAGGCGGTTCTCGACGGCTTCGGCGCCGTCGCAGCAACGAGCGCCAATCACCACGGTAGCCCGGACCCTGCACGGATCGACGACGTCCCCGATTCGCTGCTGGATGCTGCGGCCGTGGTCGTCAACGCGGGTACGCTGCCCGGGACCCCCTCGACGGTGGTCGACCTCACCGGCCGGACGCCCCAGATCCTTCGCGAAGGGGCGATTCCCGCGACCGAGGCACTGGCCCGCGTCGCGAGCGCGACAGGCGTCTGAGTAGGCTGGCCGCCGCGGCCGGGCAACGCGGTATGGTGGGCCCGTGGCGATCGCGCAGGAGACCCTGCAGGAGCTCCAGCGGGCCGGGTTGGCCGAGATCGATCCCGACACCGCTGCCCTCATCGAGCGGGAGCTCGAGCGCCAGCGTGGACAGATCGAGCTGATCGCCTCGGAGAACTTCACCTGGCCGAGCGTGCTCGAGGCGATGGGAAGCGTGCCGACGAACAAGTACGCCGAGGGCTATCCCGGCCGGCGCTACTACGGCGGCTGCGAGGTCGTCGACGAGATCGAGCAGCTCGCAATCGACCGGGCAAAGGAGCTGTTCGGCGCCGAGCACGCGAACGTGCAGCCTCACGCGGGCGCGCAGACGAACATGGCCGTCTACTTCAGCTGCCTCGAGCCGGGCGACACCGTGCTCGCCATGCGCCTCGACCACGGGGGCCACCTGACGCACGGCCTCAAGGTCAACTTCTCGGGGAAGCTCTACAACTTCGTCGGCTACGGAGTCGATCGCGAGACCTCGCTGATCGACTTCGACGAGGTGCTGAGGGCGGCGAAGGAGTGCCGGCCCAAGCTGATCGTGTGCGGCGGTTCCGCCTATCCGCGCACCATCCCGGCCGACCGCTTTCGGGAGATTGCGGACGAGGTCGGTGCCCTGCTCCTCTGCGACATGGCGCACTTCGCGGGGCTCGTGGCCGCGGGCATCCATCCGAACCCGACACCGCATTGCGACTTCGTCACCTCGACGACGCACAAGACGCTCGCCGGGCCGCGCTCGGGCTTCGTGCTCTGCAGGGAAGACCATGGGCAGGCGCTCGACAAGGCGGTTTTCCCGGGGATGCAGGGCGGCCCGCTCTTGCACGTGATCGCCGGCAAGGCGGCCTGCTTCAAGATCGCCGGCTCCGGCGCCTTCCGCGACTACCAGGCGCAGATCCGCACCAATGCGGACGCGCTCTCGGACACCCTCGTGCAGAACGGGCTGGATGTCCTCACAGGCGGTACCGATACGCACTTGCTGCAGATGGACCTGCGCGGCGGGGACTGGTCGGGCAAGGCCGCCGAGGAGCGCCTGCACGAGGTGAAGATCACCGCCAACCGCAACACGGTGCCCTTCGATGAGCGCCCGCCGATGGAGGCCTCGGGTGTCCGCCTCGGCACCCCCGCGGTGACGATGCGCGGCTTCGACGAGGACGATCTGCGCGAGGTGGGGGAGATCATCGCGGGCGCGCTCGCGGCCGATGCTGACCTGGGCGCGCTCCGCGGCCGCAGCGAGGCGCTCTGCGAGAAGCGGCCGCTCTACCCGGGTTTCAGGGGGTACACGACCTACCAGGCATGAGCGTGACCACGGACAAGGTCGTCGTCGTCGACCACCCGTTGGTGCAGCACAAGCTCGGGCTCATGCGGGACGAGTCCACGTCGACCCACCTCTTCCGCGAGCTCGTCGACGAGGTCACGCTTCTCCTCACGTACGAGGCGACGAAGGAGTTCGCCACCGAAGAGCTCGAGGTCGAGACGCCGCTCGAGCGCACGACGGTGCAGAAGATCTCCGGCAAGAAGGTGGCGGTCTGCCCGATCCTTCGCGCCGGGATCGGGATGCTCGACGGCGTCCTCAGCCTCATCTCAGGCGCGCGCGTCGGCTTCATCGGCCTCTATCGGAACGAGGAGACCCTCGAGCCCGTCGAGTACTACGTGAAGCTCCCCGCCGACGTCGCCGAGCGCGACGTGATCCTCCTCGACCCGATGCTCGCGACCGGGAACTCGACGGCCGCGGCGGTCGAGACCGTGAAGAAAGCCGGCGCCACCTCGGTGCGGCTCATCGCGATCATCGCCGCGCCGGAAGGGATCGAGCGCCTCCATGCCGAGCACCCGGACGTGACCGTGGTGGTCGCGGCCGTCGACCGCGGGCTGAACGAGAAGGGCTACATCGTCCCGGGACTCGGCGACGCGGGCGACCGGTTGTTCGGGACCAAGTAGTGGTTCGCCCTGCGGCGCTTTCGGCTGTTCTGGCGCGCGAAAAGCGAGCTGGACGAGGACGCAGGGAGGCCGCGCACAGGACGTACGCGGCCGACCGAGGACGAGGGCCGGCGACGCTTTGCAGCCGCTCAGAACGCGAAAGGTGCCGCGGGGTGAGCCACTAAATGTTCCACACGCTGCGAGACCACCTGGACGTCATCTGGGGCTTCCTCGTCGCGCTCGCCGTCGTCCTCGTGCTGACGCCTGCGGTCGGCCGGGTCGCGCGGGTGCTCGGGATCGTGGACGAGCCGATCGAGCGCCGGCGCATCCACCTCCAGGCGGTTCCGCGCCTCGGCGGCCTCGCGCTCTTCTTCGGCGTCTTCGTCCCCTCGCTTGCCTTCCTCGATCTCTCCGGCCCCTATCGCGGGATCCTGCTCGGCGCGGCGCTCGCCACGACGGTCGGGATGGCGGACGACTTCCGCGGCCTGCCCTGGTGGGTGAAGCTCGGCGGGCAGATCGGGGCGGCCGCGATCGCGATCGACTTCGGCGTGCGCATCGACCGCTTCACGTTCCCGGTCCTCGGCATCCACGAGCTCCCGTTCTGGGCCGGGGTCGTGCTCACCCTCGTCTGGATCGTCGCGATTATGAACATGGTCAACTTCCTCGACGGGCTCGACGGCCTCGCCGCGGGGATCTGCGGGATCTCGGGCGCGACCTTCGCCGTCATCGCGCTCTCGCTGGGAAAGCCCGAGGCCGCCGTGCTCTCGGCGATCATCGCCGGGGCCTGCCTCGGCTTCCTCCGGCACAACTTCTATCCGGCGCGGATCTTCATGGGGGACTCGGGCGCGCTCCTGATGGGCTTCCTACTCGCGACCGTGTCGATCCAGGGGCTCCTGAAGACCGCTGCGACCGTCGCGCTCTTCTTCCCGCTCCTCGCACTCGCCGTCCCGATCTTCGACACGTCCTTCGTCGTGCTCCGCCGGCTCAAGCACCGCGAGCCGTTGTACCTCCCGGACCAGGCCCACCTGCACCACCGCTTCCTGCGGCGCGGCTTCACGCAGCGGCGCGCCGTGCTCTACCTCTACGCGTGGTGCGCGATCCTCGGAGGCGCCGCGCTCGCCACGCGCTTCGTGCCCTTCCGCGAGGCGGGCGAGTGGCACCTCTGGCCGACGGTGGTCGTCGCCCTCGTCGGCGCGATCGCCGTCGGGGCGACATTCTACATCGTGATGATCCTCGAGATCCTGAAGCTCACGCGCGTGCGTGCGTGGGCCGAGCGCAGGCGCGAGGCCAAGGATGAACAAAGTAAGGCGATTTCGGCTTAGTTAGGCCGTTTTCGGCGTCACGAAGTGCCGCCGTGCTGCTACGCTTCCGCCGAATAAGATGCTGGCGAGCGTGGCGGCTGGACGTACTTCGATGGATCCGATGGGCGCGGGAGCGCTTCTCGCGGGCGTGCTTTTCGCCTGTGTGGGCCTCGGGGCGCTTCTCGGCCTCGCGGTCGGCTCCGTCGGAGTCGGGATCGCGATCGGAGCGGTGATCGGGATTCCCGCCGCGATCGTCTCGGTCTACGTTCGCTACAAGGACGCCTTCTAAGTGCCCACCACCGTGCTCACGCCCCGACCGATGCCCGAGCGGCGCCTGCCCTTGATCGCGGGCGGCGCGATCGTGGCGCTCGCGCTCCCGATCTTCCTCGTGGCCGGCTGGCCGGTGCGCGGCTGGTTGCTCGGCGCCGTCCTCTGGGTGGCGAGCCAGCTGCTCGGGATCCTCTTCAACCGCGTCGGGATCGGAGAGCCGAGCCTGCGCGGATCGGGTGTCGTCGCCTTCGGGATGATGGCGCGCGGGATCCTGCTCATGATCGTCGCGGTGGCCGTCGCCGCCACGAACCCGGCGCTCGCGCTCGCCGGCGCCCTCGTCTACGCGGTCGCCTATTCGGTCGAGCTCGGTCTCAGCCTGACGATCTACTTCTCGGGAGAGGCGAAGCGGTGAACGCGCTCTTCGGCGCCATGAACGTCGTCCTCGCCGCCACGGAGGACTTCGAGCCGCAGAAGGAGTTCGAGCTCCCGGCCTGGGTCTCGATCCACATCGGCCCGCTCGACATGTCCATCAACAAGGCGGTCGTCTACCTCCTCGTCGGCGCCGCGGTCACCTGCATCCTCGGGATCTGGATCATGCGCTTCGGCCTGTCGCTCCGTCCCAACCGACGGCAGACGATCGGCGAGGCGCTCTACGACCTCATCTACGGACAGATCGCCGAATCGAGCCTGCCGTCGAAGGGGCTTGCGCTCTGGTTTCCCTACGTCGCGGCGCTCTTCCTCTTCATCTGGATCCTCAACCTCATCGGCTTCATCCCGTTACCCATCTCGGACGAGCACGTCCACATCGCGGGGGTCGAGCTGCCCACCTGGGGCGTCTATGCGGCGACCGCGAACCTCTCGGTGACGCTGGCGCTCGCCCTCATCACCTTCATCGCGACGCACTTCGAGGGCATCCGCTTCAACGGGCCGGTCCGCTACTTCAAGAGCTGGGTGCCGCAGGGCGCGCCGGGCCCGCTGCTCGTGCTCATCGTGCCCCTCGAGGTCATCTCGCAATTCATGCGGCTCATCTCGCTCTCAGTCCGACTCTTCGCGAACATGCTCGCGGGCCACATGCTCATCCTCGTCATGATCGGCCTGATCTTCATCTTCGAGTCCTATGCCCTCATCGTCATCGCCGTGCCCGTCGCGACGGCGGTCTACATCTTCGAGGTCGCGATCGTGGTCACGATCCAGGCCTTCGTCTTTGCCCTCTTGTCCGCCATCTACATCGGCGGCGCCATCGAACCCGAGCACTAGGAGGCTCAACTTGACGACAGTTCTTGCAGCACTCGACGGCAACGTCGCCGACATGGGGAAGGCAATCGCCTTCGGCGTCGGCGTCGGTCTCGGCGCGGTCGGCGCCGGCATCGGCATCGGCAACATCTTCGGCTCGATGATCCAGGCGGTCGCCCGCCAGCCCGAGCTCCGCGGCGAGCTCACCGGCATCCAGTGGCTCGGCTTCGCGCTCACCGAGGCGGTCGTGTTCTACGCGCTCCTCGGCGGTCTGCTCGCCTACGTCCTGGTCTGAATGACGACCCCCGTTCTCACAGCTCGGGTTCGGCGCGGCGCTGCGAAGCTCCACGTCGAGGCGTCCTCGGTCGCGCACGTAGCCTCCGGCTACGCGCGCTCCCTGTGTCCTAGCGACGTGCGCTTCTCGCGGTCGCCAAACGCGATCTGTTCGAAAGGTGGTCTTCGCGAATGATCTTCGCCGACCTCATCTCCGTCGTCCCGGGCCTGATGGTCTGGACGGTGATCGCATTCGGGATCACCTTCTTCGTCCTGCGCAAGTTCGCGTTCTCCCGCATCCAGGGGATCATCGACGAGCGGCGCGACCGCATCCGCGAGGCGCTCGACGAGGCGGACAAGGCCCGGCAGGAGGCGCGCGAGCTTCGCGAGCTGACGAAGGCCGAGCGCGAGGAGGCGAAGGCCGAGCGCGAGCGCATCCTCGACGAGAGCCGGCGGCAGGCCCAGGCCCAGCTCGACCAGTCGCGCGCCCAGGCCGACGAGGATCTCAAGCGCCGCCTGGAGGAGAACCGCAAGGAGATCGAGGCCGAGAACCGGCGCATGGCCGAGCAGATCCGCCGCGACGTCGTCGAGCTCACGCTCCTCGCCGCCGAGAAGGTGACCGGCAAGTCCCTCGACGCAGACGACCAGCGCCGCCTTATCGACGAGACGATCGAAGAGGTCGACGTGAAGAGACTCGTCTCGGAGAACTAGGAGAAGGGTTGGCCGTCGCGCACCGCGTCTACGCCGAAGCTCTGCTCCAGGCGACGAAGGAGAAGAAGGTCCTCCCGGCCGTGCGCGAGGAGTTCGACGCGTTTGCCGCGGCGCTCGCCGAGTCGGAGGAGCTGCGCGGCTTTCTCCGCAATCCCCAGGTGGAGACGGAGACGAAGCTCGCCGCGCTCGACGACCTGCTCGCCGGCGGGAACCAGATCTTCCTGAACTTCGTCCACCTGCTCGCCGAGAAGGGACGGATCGCGCAGGTCGAGGAGGTTCACGAGGAATTCGGACGGCTGCTGGCGCGCGAGGAGCGCGTTCTCGAGCTCGAGCTGACGACCGCGGTCGAGCTCTCCGACAAGGAGGCGGCCAAGGTGGTCAAGCAGATCGAGGAGGCCTCCGGCCGAAGCGTCGTCGCCACGCGGACGGTCGATCCCGAGATCATCGGCGGCATCGTCGTCCAGGCCGGCTCGGTGCGCGCCGACGCGAGCGTGCGCGGCCGGCTCGACCAGCTCCGTGAAGAACTGATCAACCGCTAAGGAGAAGATTTTGAAGCTACGCCCTGAAGAGATCACGTCGATCCTGAAGCAGCGGATCGCCGAGGCCGACGTCGAGACCGACCTCGCGGAGGTCGGCACCGTGCTCGAGATCGGCGACGGCATCGCCCGCGTCTACGGCCTCGAGAACTGCGTCGCCGGCGAGATGCTCGACCTCGGCGCCGACGTCACGGGTGTCGCGCTCAACCTCGAGGAGGACAACGTCGGCGTCGCGCTCTTCGGCGAGTGGGAGCGAGTCGGCGAGGGCGATCCGGTCAAGCGCACCGGCGCCGTCATCAGCGTGCCGGTCGGCGAGGAACTCGTCGGGCGCATCGTGAACCCGCTCGGGGTTCCGGTGGACGGCGGCGAGCCCATCAAGGCCTCCGAGCACCGCCCGCTCGAGTTCAAGGCGCCCGGCGTCGTCAAGCGCCAGCCCGTGAAGGAGCCGCTCCAGACCGGCATCAAGGCGATCGACTCGATGATCCCGATCGGCCGCGGCCAGCGCGAGCTCGTCATCGGCGACCGCTCGACCGGCAAGACGGCCATCCTCGTCGACACGATCCTGAACCAGAAGGGCCAGGACGTGATCTGCGTCTACGTCGCCATCGGCCAGAAGGCCTCGACCGTGGCGCAGGTCTACGAACGCCTCCGCGACGCGGGTGCGATGGACTACACGATCATCGTCACCGCCTCCGCGACCGAGGCCGCGCCGATCAAATGGATGGCGCCGTACGCGGGCTGCGCGATGGGCGAGTACTTCCTCTACAGCGGGCGCCATGCGCTCTGCATGTACGACGACCTCTCCAAGCACGCCGACGCTTACCGGCAGATGTCGCTCCTGCTTCGGCGCCCGCCCGGCCGCGAGGCCTTCCCCGGCGACGTCTTCTACCTCCACTCGCGGCTGCTCGAGCGCGCCTGCAAGCTCGCGGACGACGAGGGCGGCGGCTCGCTGACGGCTCTGCCGGTGATCGAGACCCAGGCCGGAGACGTCTCGGCCTACATCCCGACAAACGTCATCTCGATCACGGACGGCCAGATCTTCCTCGAGTCGGATCTCTTCTACTCGGGCGTCAGGCCGGCGATCAACGTCGGCATCTCCGTCTCGCGCGTGGGCGGCAACGCCCAGGTGCGGGCGATGCGCAAGGTGGCCGGGCGCCTGAAGCTCGACCTGGCCCAGTACCGCGAGCTCGAGGCCTTCGCGCAGTTCGGCTCCGAGCTCGACCCCGCCACCCAGCGCACGCTGGCCCGCGGCGAGCGGATGGTCGCGACCCTGAACCAGCCGCAGTACCAGCCGTGGCCCGTCGAGGAGCAGGTCGTCGCCATCTTCGCGGGGATCAACGGCTACCTCGACGACATCCCGACCGCCCAGGTCTCCCGCTTCCAGGATGAGCTGCGCGAGTACCTGCGCACCGAGGGCTCGGTCTACGACGAGCTCCGCGAGCAGAAGGACCTTTCCGACGAGCTGCAGGAGAAGCTCGCGTCCGAGATCGAGAAGTTCAAGTCGAACTTCGCCGTCAAGGAGGACGCGGGCCTCGTGGGAGCGGCGGCGGAGTAGCTTTGTTTGCGGCCCCCCTCATCGCAGCCCGTAACGGGCGTTGCGCTGCGAAGCATCACCTCGCTGCGTCCTCGGCCGCGCCCGTAGCCTCCGGCTACGAACACTCCCTGCGTCCTTGCGACGTTCGCTTCTCGCGGCCGCCCGCCGCGGCCTGCTCAGAGGGTGACCGCTAGTGGCCACGGTTCAGGACATCAAGCGGCGCCTTCGCTCGGTCCGCAACACGCGCAAGATCACGAAGGCGATGGAGCTCGTCGCCGCGGCGAAGCTCCGCCGCGCCGAGGCGAGGATCGAGGCGCTGCGCCCGTACGCCGACCGCATGCGGGAGCTCATGATCGGCACCGCCCGCGCGACGCCGTCCCGCCAGTTCCCGCTGCTCGAGGAGAGGGACATCGGTACGGTCGCCATCCTCCCGATCACCGGCGACCGCGGGCTCGCCGGCGCCTTCAACGCGCAGATCCTCCGCCGCTCGTTCGCCCTCGAGCGCGAGGCCCGCGGCGAGGGCCAGAGCGCGCGCTGGGTCGTCGTCGGCAAGAAGGGCCGCTCGTCGCTCCGCTTCCGCCGCTACGACGTCGACCAGGCCTGGACGGACTTCACCGACCGCCCCGCCTACTCCGACGCCGCGGCGATCGCCAACAAGCTCGCCGAGCTCTACACGGAGCGCGAGGTCGACCGGGTCGTGATCGTCTACAACCACTACGAGTCGGCGCTCACGCAGCGCGTCGTCGTCGAGGACGTGCTCCCGATCCCGCGCTCCGCGCTCGAGGACGAAGAGGAGAAGACGCCGTACGAGATCGCGCTCGAGGGCGACTTCATCTACGAGCCCGAGCCCGAGGAGATCCTCACGCGGCTTCTGCCGACGTACCTCGAGACGAGCATCTACCGGGCACTCCTCGAGTCGGCGGCCTCCGAGCACGGCGCCCGCATGACCGCGATGCGGAATGCGTCGAAGAACGCGGGCGAGCTCATCGACCGGCTCACCCTCGACATGAACCGGGCCCGGCAGGCGGAGATCACCCAGGAGATCCTTGAGGTCGTCGCCGGCGCCGACGCGCTAACGCAGTAGCGGCGACGGCGTCCTAGATGACGAGATGAAGTCGGCGCTCGTCGTCGCAGCCGTCGCCGTGGCAGTCGTCGTGGTGGCGGCGGTGTTCGGGACGCGCGGCCCGGGGAACGCGGCCGAGGCGCGCGCCGCGGGCGCGCCATGGACCTTCGCGGCTCCCATGTCGCAGCGCCGCAGCTACATCGCCGCGGCCGAGCTCGACGGCCACATCTACGCGGCCGGCGGCATGGTGGGGGAGACGGGGCGCTTCCTCTCCGTCTTCCAGCGCTTCAATCCGGCGGCGAACGACTGGGTGACGCTCACGCCCCTGCCCGACCCGACGAGGGCCGCCGCGGGCGCCGCGCTCGACGGCAAGGTCTACGTCTTCGGCGGCCAGACGGGCGGGGGCGTGACGGACCGGGTCCTCGCCTACGACGTCGCGAAGGGCGAGTGGGAGAACCGGGCGCCGCTTCCGCGACCGCTCTTCAACGAGGCGGCCGTGGCGATGGACGGGAAGATCTACGTCCTCGGCGGCTTCAGCGGCGGCAAGGAGCTCCGGAGCGTCTACGTCTACGACCCGGCCTCGGATTCCTGGACCGAGTCCGTGCCGATGCCGATCCCCAACCACACCTTCGGCGCCGTCGCCTTCCAGGGCGGGATCTGGACGTTCGGCGGCCGGCGCGGCGAGGAAACCCTCCGCGACGTTTTCATCTTCGCCCCCGCGACGGAGACGTGGCGGGCCGGGCCGACCATGCCGAAGCCGATGGAGCTGAACGGGACGGCGGTCTCCGGAGCGGAGATCCACACCATCTGGGAGCACACGTACCAGATCTACGACGCGCGCACGGGAGCGTGGTCCCAGGGGCCCGAGCCCCTCGTCCCGAGACACGGCCTCAAGGCCTTCGCGATCGACGGGACGCTCTACGCCGTGGGCGGTTGCACAACCGAATTGCACGACTCCCAAGTGGTCGAAGCGCGAAATATCGCAATCCGCTAACTTTCCGCCGCCCAGACGCGTCTAAGCATCTGGTTGGCCGCCCGGGCCTACGCGCGCGCGGCCGGGTACGTACCCAAGAGGAGGGCAGACGTGACAGGAAAGAGAGTGCTTCTGCTCGTCGTCGGTTTGCTCGGCGCCTTCGCGCTTGCCGCTGCTGGCTGCGGCGGCGGGAACGAAGGGTCGACGGGCGCGGCGGGCACAGGCGGCGGCGAGGGGACACCAGCCGCCAATCAGACGATGACGATCGGTTGGGGGGCGGAGCCGCCTTCGCTGGATCCGGGGCTCGCGACCGACACGACGTCGTCGAACGTGCTTCTGAACATCATGGATCCGCTCGTCAGGCTGAACCCGGACACGCTTGAAGCCGTGCCGAGCCTGGCGGAGAGCTGGGATGTCAGCGAAGACGGCAAGACCGTGACCTTCCACCTGCGGCAGGACGGCAAGTGGACGAACGGCGATCCCGTCACCGCGAACGACTTCGTCTACTCGTGGAAGAGGACGCTGTCGCCCGAGCTGGCTGCCGACTACGCGTACCAGCTCTACGGCATCGAAGGCGCGCAGGAGTACAACGCGTGCCAGAAGAACTGCGATGCCCTCGCGGACAAGGTCGGCGTCGAGGCGCCGGACGACTACACCCTCGTCGTCCACCTGACGTCGCCGCAGCCGTGGTTCATCCAGCAGGCGTCGCATCACTCGTTCCTCGCCGTGAACCAGTCGGCGGTGGAGCAGTTCGGCGACAAGTGGACGGAGCCGCAGAACATCGTCACCGACGGTCCGTTCAAGCTCGCCAAGTGGGAGCACGACGCCGAGATCGACCTCGTCAAGAACGACGACTGGCGTGACGCCAAGGACGTCAGCCTCACGAGCGTGCCGGGCAAGATCATCGTCGACGGCACGACGCGCGTGCAGGCGTTCGAGTCGGGCGAGATCGACACGCTCGACGGCGGCGGACTTCCTCCGGACGAGATCGCTCGCCTGAAGGAGACGCCCGAGTACGAGGCCTATCCCTCGCTGGGGACGTACTACTACGGCTTCAACATCAAGAACATCTCCGACATTCACGAGCGGCGCGCACTGTCGCTCGCCGTGAACCGGCAGGAGATCATCGACCAGATCGCCCAGGCGGACCAGATCCCGGCGACGGGTATGTCCCCGCAGGGCATCTCTGGCTTCGACACGATCAATCCGAACTCGCCGTGGACGCCCGCAGCGGGCGACCTCACCGCGGCGAAGGACGAGATGTCGCAGGCCGCGAATCCGAAGATGGACATCAACCTGTTCTTCAACGATTCGCCCGGCCACAAGGAGATCGCCACTGCCGTGCAGGCGCAGTGGAAGGAGCTCGGCGTCAACACCACGCTGAAGCAGCAGGAGTGGGCGCAGTACCTCGAGTTCCTGGGCCCGCCGCCGAACGACGCGGTGGACGTGTATCGCCTCGGGTGGATCTACGACTTCCCGGATGCGATCAACGGGCTCGAGCTCTGGACGTGTGACTCCGGCAACAACAACACGAACTACTGCGACAAGTCGTTCGACGATCTCGTCGCACAGGCTCGGCAGACGCCGGACGATTCGGCCAGGTACGAGATCTACGCGCAGCTCGAGCAGAAGCTGTTCGGGCAGGACGGTGCGCTGCCGATCTTGCCGATCTACTGGTACACGTTCCCGAACCTCGAGAAGCTCTCGATCAAGGACACGTTCAACATCAACCCGCTCGACCAGTTCGACCTCACCCAGGTGGTGGTGAAGGGCTAGTCGGGTAGCAAGAGGTACCGGACGGGCGGGGCGCTACGGCGCCCCGCCTGCTCCATTCGCCTCACCGTTGCGAAGTTAGGGTAATCGGGTAAAGATTCAGATCTAGATGGCCACGTTCATCATCCGAAGAATCATCTGGACGATTCCGGTCATCTTGCTCGTCATCTTCATGACGTTCGTGATGATGAAGCAGATCGGCGGCAATCCCTTCCGCAAGACCGAACGAAACGTGCCGCCGGCCATCCAGGCGAACCTCGAGCGGAAGTTCAACCTCGATAAACCCTGGTGGCAGCAATACGCTTACTACGTCAAGGACGTGGCGACCTTCGACCTCGGCCCGTCCATGTCCCAGCGCACGCGCTCGGTCAACGACATCATCAAGGACGGGTTCCCGAAGTCGTTGAAGCTCGGCATCCTCGCGTTCCTCTGGGCGGTGGTTCTCGGGATTCCCCTAGGCGTCCTGGCCGCGCTCAAGCCCAACTCGATCTTCGACTACTTCGCGATGTTCTTCTCGACGATCGGCTTTGCGTTACCGAGTTTCTTCGTCGCCACGCTGCTCATCTACTACGTGGCGCTGAAATGGGGCCTCGTGCCAACGAATGGCTGGCCGCAGGGCTTCTTCCAGTTCGACGACCGGATCATCCTCCCGTCGTTCGCGCTCGGCTTGTTCCCGATGGCCTACTTCGCGCGCCTCGTGCGCGGGTCCATGCTCGAGACGATGCAGCAGGACTACGTGCGCACGGCGAGGGCGAAGGGGCTGCCGTACAGGCGCGTCGTGGGGCTGCACGTGCTGCGGAACTCGTTGATCCCCGCGGTGACCGCGACGGCGCCGCTCCTCGGCCTCATCATCACCGGGACATTCATCATCGAGATCATCTTCTCGATCCCGGGGATCGGCCGGTACTTCATCAACTCGGTCTTCAACCGCGACTTCTCGGTCGTGATGGGGATCACGGTGCTGACGTCCCTCATCATCATCGTCGCGAACCTTTTCGTGGACATCATGTACGGCATCCTTGACCCGAGGACGAGGGACGTCCGCTAGTGGCGGTCGACCGTCGCGAAGCAGCGATTCCGGTCGCGGCTCCCCCCACGACCACCGGGACCGACGCGGGCGCCGCGATCCGTCAGTCCAGCCTCTGGCAGGACGCCTGGCGCCGGTTCCTCCAGAACAAGGGCGCTGTCGTCGCCGCCATCGTCTTCGTCATCATGTGCCTCTACTGCCTCCTGATCCCGGGCTTCTGGAAGATCCCCGGGATCTGGACGTCGCTCAAGGATTACGACCCGAACGCGGTCGACTTCTCGCAGTCATACGCCGGCTTCAGCCTCGACCACCCGTTCTCGACCGACAAGTTCGGCCGCGACCTCTTCGCACGGGTTGCTCAGGGCGGTCAGATCTCGATCGCCATCGGCTTCGCAGCGACCTTCATGATCCTTGTGATCGGAGTCGTCTACGGTTCGATCTCGGGCTTCGTCGGCGGCAAGGTCGACAACGGGATGATGCGCTTCCTCGACGCGCTTTACGGGCTTCCCTACCTCCCGTTCGCGATCATCACGACGCAGATCCTGAGCCCGTCGGGCTCCGTCAGCGTGTGGACGATGGTCGTCGCGCTCACGATCGCGAGCTGGTTCACCGCTGCTCGCGTCGTCCGCGGCCAGGTGATCACGTTGAAGGAGAACGACTACGTTCGTGCCGCCAAGGCGGTGGGCGCGCGCTGGTACCGGGTGCTCGCACGTCATCTCCTGCCGAACACGCTCGGCATTTTGGTGATCGCGATCTTCCTCGAGCTCCCGGGGGTCGTCCTCGGCGAGGCGTTCCTGTCGTTCATCGGCCTCGGCATCAACCCGCCGACCGCCTCCTGGGGATCGATCGCGCAGGACGGCCGCGAGGCGTACCGGCTGCATCCCGAAGTGCTGTTCATCCCGTGCCTCGCGATCGCCACCCTCGTGCTCTGCGCGAACTTCATCGCCGACGGCCTCCGCGACGCACTCGATCCGCGCACGCGGGAGACCGGGTAGTTGGCTCTTCTCGAGGTCAGAGACCTCAAGACCCACTTCTTCACACGCGAGGGCGTCGTGCAGGCGGTGGACGGGGTCAGCTTCTCGTTGGAGAAGGGGAAGACGCTCGGCATCGTCGGAGAGTCCGGCTGCGGGAAGTCGGTCACCGCGCTCTCGATCATGGGCCTCATCCCCAAGCCGCCGGCGAAGATCGTCGGCGGCGAGGTGCTCTTCGACGGCAACGACCTGACCACGCTCTCCGAGCATCAAATGCAGCACATCCGCGGCAACGAGGTCTCGATGATCTTCCAGGACCCGATGACGTCCTTGAACCCGACGCTCAAGATCGGGACGCAGATCACCGAGACGATCCTCGCCCATCGCGACGTCTCCAAGCAGGAGGCGCGCAAGCGCGCCGTCGAGCTCCTCGATGAGGTTGGCATCCCGCGCGCGGCCGAGCGCCTCGACGACTATCCGCACCGCTTCTCGGGCGGCATGAGGCAGCGCGTCATGATCGCGATCGCGCTCTCGTGCAACCCGCGCCTTCTCATCGCCGACGAGCCGACGACGGCGCTCGACGTGACGATCCAGGCGCAGATCCTCGATCTCCTCGACGAGCTCCGCCAGCAGCACGACATGGCGATGATCCTCATCACCCACGACATGGGCGTCGTGGCCGAGGTCTGTGACGATGTCGTCATCATGTACGCGGGCCAGATCGTCGAGCAGGCGTCCGGCTTCGAGCTCTTCGGCAGTCCCCAGCATCCGTACACCGAGGCGCTCCTCGGTGCTCTGCCGCAGCTCGAGGGCGACGAGCGCGAGATCCGGCAGGGCAGGCTGACCGCAATTCCGGGCCGCCCGCCCGATCTCGTCAACCCCCCGGAGGCCTGTCGCTTCGCCGCGCGCTGCCCCTACGCGGACTTGGGAGACACGTGCTCGACCGTCGAGCCGCAACTCCGCGAGGTTCGCCCCGGCCACTGGGTGCGAACCGCCCATCCGACGAGCGAGCGCTCCGGTGAGCGCGAGACGGTGAACGCATGAGCTCGGACACGGCCTCCTCGAACGGCGCGCTCCTCAAGGTCGACGACCTCGAGAAGCACTTCCCGATCCGGCGAGGGATCCTCTGGGAGCGAACTGTCGGCGCGGTCAAGGCCGTCGACGGCGTCACCTTCGAGGTCGCCGAGGGCGAGACTCTCGGGCTCGTCGGGGAATCCGGCTCGGGCAAGTCGACGACTGGCTACTGCATCCTCCAGCTCATCAAGCCGACCGCGGGGTCGATCAAGTTCATGGACAAAGAACTGACGGAGCTCGGCCGTGAGGACCTGCGCCGGATGCGGAGGGAGATGCAAATCATCTTCCAGGATCCCTACGCGTCCCTCGATCCGCGGATGACGGTCGGCGGCATCGTCGCGGAGCCGCTCGAGGTGCACGGGATCGGCACACGCCGAAGCCGCGGCGAGACCGTCCGGAAGCTGCTCGAGATCGTCGGCTTCAACCCGAACTTCACCAACCGCTATCCGCATGAGTTCTCGGGCGGCCAGCGACAACGCATCGGCGTTGCGCGAGCCCTGGCACTCAACCCGAAGCTGATCATCTGCGACGAGCCCGTCTCCGCCCTCGACGTCTCGATCCAGGCGCAGATCCTCAATCTCCTGAAGGACCTGCAGCGCGACTTCGGCCTCACCTATCTGTTCATCTCGCACGACCTGGCGGTCGTCCGGACGATGAGCGACCGCATCGCGGTCATGAATCAGGGGAAGCTCGTCGAGATCGGGACTGCGGAGCAGGTCTACCACGAGCCGAGGGACGAATACACGAAGGCGCTCTTCGCCGCTGTCCCGATTCCCGACCCCGAGCGCCAGCGCGAGCGGAAGGCCGAGCGGGCCCGGCTCCGCCAGGAGTCCCGCGCCGCCCGCGCGACCGACACCACGCCTGCCTAGCCGGCCCTGGTGGTTCTGAGGCGGCTGTCAGGCGGCGGAGAGGGCGCGCTTCGCCCGGACACGCCGCCGGCCGGAACCGCCAGGCGTTGCCTAACCTCGCGGCTTAGCTATCGTCAGAGTGGTTATGGCCGGCGAAGCGCTCACACCGCGCAATAGTCGCTGCGAGCGTGCCCGCCAATGGGCATCGCTCCGCGTCGACGGGGAGCTCTCCGAGCTCGAGGACGCGCTGCTCGAGAAGCACCTGGAAGGGTGCCCGACCTGCAGCGCGTTCGCGGCCGGGCTGACGGGGACCGCAGAAGCGGTCCGCGCGGTGCCGCTCGAGCGGCCCGAGATCGACTATCCGCGCTTCGAGCGCCCGGTCATCCGGCTTCCGGTCGGCAAGCGGGTTGCGATCGTGGCCGTCGCGGCGGCCGCCGCTCTCGGTGCCTTCGTGGGGTCGTCCCTGCAATCGCCGGCGCCCGAGCGGGCTCCGGGCGGGCCGCAGCTCAGCTTCCGCACCGACCAGAACCTGCTCCGCCAGCTTCCGCATCAGACGAAGCGGCCCGCGCCGCAGCCCGCTCACATACCCGGCCAGCCACCTGAAGGCTTCGTCTAAGCGCTCTGCGCGCCTGGCAGCGCTGGCGGCTGCCGGAGCTCAGTCGACTTCTCTGTGGTACGTGCCCTTGGCTACGAGCGTGCCACCGAGCGTCCTAACCTTGATCTTGTCGCCCGCCGATGCGAAGGGAACCTTCTGACCGTGCTCGGTGTCCCACTCGCGATGCGCGACGCCGACGCTTGAGACGACGATCCGCCCGACCTTGTGGCCGTTGACGATCACCTTGACCCGCTCGCCCGCGAGGCTCTTGAGGTGCGTGACTCTGACCTCGACCTCACGCCCGCTGTTCGATCTGTCGTACTCGGAGAACCCATGCGCCTTCGGGAAGTGAGTGCTCCCCGCCATGTGCGTAAACAGATCGACCTCGGCTGCTTGAGCGACCGGGGCCGTGACGGCGAAGACGAACGCGAAGAGGATTGCGGCAACGAAGAGCTTGCGAAGCGTTCGCATGTTGACCTCCTCTCCTTGCCTTCCAGGCTTTCACCCGCTGCAGCTCAGGGCATCGGGAACCCTGCGGATCGTGCATCGGGGAATCCTCGGAAGGGAGTGCGTGCCCGCGAGCGCGCAAAGCCGTGGCACCCTCGCAGCCACTCGCCGTACCTTTCGTCCTGTCTCGCGTCTGTCGGTCGCGCCCTTGCCGGCCGTCCCCAGAGGGCTTAGCGCGTCCAACGAACTCGGCGCAAAGCCCTTGGCTAGACTGATCCCGGCAAGCGACCGGGAGATTCATGGCTGACACGGACACGGGCAAGATCGTCGAGATCAAGGGCGTCGTCATCGACGCCGTCTTTCACGGGGGCCTCCCCGCCATCAACAACGCGCTTCGCATCGAGATGCCGGAGCAGGAGGGGCGAGGAGCCTTCGACCTGATCGCCGAGGTCCAGCAGCACCTCGGGAACGACCGCGTTCGCGCGGTCGCCATGGATACCACGGACGGCCTTGCGCGCGGCATGGACGTCGAAGACACGGGCGCGCCAATCAGCGTGCCGGTCGGCGATGTCACCCTCGGCCGCATCTTCAGCGTCCTCGGCGACGTCATCGACGAGGGCGACGAGGTCGAGGCCGGCGAGCGCTGGCCGATACACCGCGACGCGCCGACCTTCGAGGAGCTGCAGCCGACGACGGAGGTCTTCGAGACCGGCATCAAGGTCATCGACCTGCTCGCTCCGTACGTGAAGGGCGGCAAGGTCGGCCTCTTCGGCGGTGCCGGCGTCGGCAAGACCGTGCTCATCCAGGAGCTCATCCGCAACATCGCCGAGGAGCACGAGGGCCTGTCGGTCTTCGCCGGTGTCGGCGAGCGCTCGCGCGAGGGCAACGACCTCTGGATCGAGATGACGGAGTCGGGCGTGATCGAGAAGACCGCCCTCGTCTTCGGCCAGATGAACGAGCCGCCCGGCGCGCGTCTCCGCGTCGCGCTCTCCGGTCTGACCATGGCGGAGTACTTCCGTGAGGAGGGCCAGGACGTCCTCCTCTTCATCGACAACATCTTCCGCTTCGTGCAGGCCGGCTCCGAGGTGTCCGCTCTCCTCGGGCGCATGCCGAGCGCGGTCGGCTACCAGCCGACGCTTGCGACCGAGATGGGCCAGCTGCAGGAGCGCATCACCTCGACCCGCAAGGGCTCGGTCACCTCCGTGCAGGCGATCTACGTGCCTGCGGACGACCTCACCGACCCGGCCCCGGCAAACACCTTCGCCCACCTCGACTCGACGACGGTGCTCTCACGTGCCCTGACCGAGCAGGGGATCTACCCGGCGGTCGACCCGCTCGATTCCTCGTCGCGCGCGCTCCAGCCCGACATCGTCGGCCAGGAGCACTACGACACGGCGACGCGCGTGCAGGAGCTCCTGCAGCGCTACCGCGAGCTGCAGGACATCATCGCGATCCTCGGCATGGACGAGCTCTCCGACGAGGACAAGGTCGTCGTCCAGCGTGCACGCAAGGTGCAGCGGTTCCTCTCGCAGCCCTTCTTCGTCGCCGAGGCCTTCACGGGCACGCCCGGCTCCTACGTGAAGCTCGAGGACACGATCCGCGGCTTCGCGGACATCATCACCGGCAAGCACGACGATCTTCCCGAGGGCGCCTTCTACATGGTCGGCACCATCGAGGAGGCTGTCGAGAAGGGCAAGGAGCTCGCGGGCGAAGAAGAGCCTCAGGCGGCCAAGGAGGAATCCGAGTCGGAAACCGAGCCCGAGCCTGAGCCCGAACCCGAGCCTGTGGCGGCGTAGATGGCCGCCGAGGGCGGCGTCCGCACGTTCGACCTGTCCGTGGTCACGCCCGAGGGCGCGGCCTTCGAGGGCGAGGCGGAGATGGTCATCGTCCCCGGCGCCGCTGGCGAGATCGGCGTCCTCGCGCGCCATGCGCCTCTCGTCGCGATGCTGAAGGCGGGGGAGATCCGCGTGAAGGCCGGGAACGAGTGGCAGTCCTTCGCGGCCGGGCCGGGGTATTTCAAGGTTCAGCAGGACCGTGCGATCGCGCTGGTGGACGACGCCGTGCGCGCGGAGGAGATCGACGTCGAGGAGGCCCGCCGCGAGGCGGAAGAGGCCAGAGCGGCGCTCGAGCGCTCGGCCGGCGGCGACGAGGAGATCGACCGCTGGCACATGGAGCAGCGCCTGCGCCACGCCGAGAACAAGATTTCCGTCGCCGGCAGATGAGGGCTTTCGCGCCCGGGATCTACCCGCGGTCCGAGGCGCTCGTCCAGGCCACGCGGGATCTCGACCGGGGGCGCACCTCGGCGGAGGCCGTCGCCGAGCAGACCCGGCGCGACGTCGACGAGCTCGTCTCGGTACAGCGCGACGCAGGGCTCTCGCTCCTGAGCGACGGGCTTCTGGGCTGGCAGGACATCTTCCGGCCGCTGGCGGAAGCGGCAGTGGGCCTCGACGCCAGGCCGCTCACGCGCTTCCTCGACACGAACACGTTCTACCGCGCGGTCCTCGTCGACGGCCGGCCCCGGCTGAGCTCACCAGTCCCCGCCCCGGATCTTCCGGCGGGCGAGTGGGTCGGGACGCTCCCTTCACCGCTCGCCTTCGCGCGCGCCGCAAACGACGCCGTCTCGGCACGAGCGCTCGCGGCGGACGTCGTCGCGCCGCAGATCCAGGCGTGGACGGAGGCCGGCGCCGGCCTCATCGTGCTCAGCGAGCCGTTCGCCGCCCGCGAGGGAGAGGCAGGCGAGCTCCTCTCGGCCCTCGCCGAGCTTCCAGCCGCTGCGCCGCTCGCGCTCCAGCTGCCATTCGGAGACGCGGCCGCCCTTCTGCCGGCCTTGGCAGACGCTCCGGTCGCCGCGATCGGCGTCGACTTCTACGCGACGAGCCTCGACGCGGTGCCGAGCGGCTATCCGAAGGAGATCCTCGCCGGCGTCCTCGACGCTCGGAGCTCCGCGCTCGAGAGCTCCGACGAGATCGCGCGCTTCGCGGAGAGCCTCGCCGCCCGAGCACCGGCCGGGGTCGCGCTCACACCGAACGGCGACCTCCAGTTCGTCCCCGAGTCGATCGCGCGTGAGAAGCTCGCCCGCCTCGGACGCGCGAGCACGACCCTCGCGGAGGTCGCGTGAGCGGCGTCCGCTTCATCACCCGCGAGATCGGCAGCCTCGCCAAGCCCTCGTGGCGTGTGAAGGCAGTCGCCGGAAGGCCCCTCGAGGAGAGCGATTTCAGCGCAGCCGAGGACTGGGGCCGCAGACTCGATGTCAGTGGGCACGAAGAGCTCGTGGAGGGCCTTCGCGCGGGCAGCCTCTCGAAGTCCCAGGTAGACGACTGGGCGGCGATCTACGCGATTCGCCTCCTCGAGCGCGTCGGCCTCGACGCGGTCTACGACGGCGAGCAGAAGCGCACGGAGATGTACGACCACGTCGCCGCCTTCGCGGACGGCTTCGAGGCGCGCGGCATCGTTCGTTCCTTCGACAACAAGTACTACGCCAAGGCGGCCGTCGTCGAGACGCCCTCCGTCGCGGGGCCGCAGGACGTGAAGGAGTTCGAGTTCGTGCGCGCCTACACCGACCGGGTCGTGAAGGTGCCGCTCACCGGTGCCTACACGATGGAGGACTGGTCCTACGACGAGCACTACGGGCACGAGGGGGGTCTCGGTGCATCGGCCGAGCACCGCTACGAGGCGCGACGCCGCTTCGTCCACGACGTGGCGGTCAACGTCATCCGCCCGAACGTCGAGGGGCTCGTCGCGGCTGGAGCTGCGTGGATCCAGATCGACGAGCCGGCGGCGACGACCAAGCCGGCCGAGGTGCCGCTCGTCGTCGAGGGCTTCAACGAAGCCACCCGCGGGATCGACGCGATGAAGAGCATGCACATCTGCTTTTCCGACTACAGCGCGCTCTGGCCGGCGGTCATCGAGCTCGAGGATTGCCTCGAGCTGCAGCTCGAGTTCGCCAACCGCGACTCGCGGGAGCTCGGCACGAAGGACGAGGATCGGCCCGGGTACGCGGAGACCCTCGGACTCTTCAAGGAGCACGGCTATCCGGGAGTGGGCCTCGGCGTGCTCGACATCCACTCCGACTTCGTCGAGCCGGCCGAGCTCGTGCGCGACCGGATCCTCTACGCCGCCGGCGTGCTCGGCGACCCCGAGCGGATCCAGGTCAATCCCGACTGCGGCCTGCGGACGAGGAGCTGGGAGGTCGTCTACGAAAAGCTCGCGAACATGGTGCATGGCACGCGTCTCGCCGAAGAGGCGCTGGGCTAGCCGAGCTCGTCGAGCCACGCGAGCAGGACGCGGATCACCTCCGGGCCGTTGTCCTGGAGGACGCCGTGCGTGGCGCTCGGAATCGGGGCGAGCCGCGCGTCCGGGAGCGCCGCCCGGAAGCGCTCGATCGCGACGCGACGGAGAGCCTGAAGCTCGCGCGGCTCGGTCGCATGCGCGAGGAGGACGGGAATGCCGCTTGCCTGCACCAGCGGGTAGAGCGGCGGGCAGGGCGCGCTCCGCGAGGCAACCATCGCAGCGCCGATGACCTCGTGCGGTGCGTCCCACGACTCACCCGCCGCCGCTCGGCGGCGCAGTTCATCGAGCTCGTCGTCGTAGTCGGAGTCCGCGTTGTAGTCCGGATCGTCCTCTGCCACGAGATAGCCGCCGTCGAGAAGCGCGAGCCCGCGGATCGAATCCGGGAAGCGCGCCGCCGTATGCAGGCCGACCGAGGCGCCCCACGAGTATCCGATCCAAATGGCGGGTGAGAGGCCCAGGTCGGAGAGAAGGTCGGTCGCGAGCCCGGCGAGGCTTGGCTGCGCGTACCCGTCTGGCGCGAGAGGCTCTGAAGAGCCGTAGCCCGGCGCGTCGAGCGCGTAGAGCGTGTAGCCCGCGGCGACGAGCGGAGGCGCGAGCAGTGCCGTCTCCTCGCTTCCGCCGCCACCGCCGTGCCAGTAGAAGAGCGGCTTGCCGCCCTCGTCGCCCCAGCGCTCGACGCTGATCCGCGTGTCTCGCACTTCGACGTCCACGGTCGCTATTGTCGCCGCTCCGATGGAGCAGAACTTCGGCAAGAGCGCTCCGTTCAGCCTCGGGGTCGAGGAGGAGTTCCAGCTCCTCAACTCCGAGAGCCACGAGCTCGTCTCGCGGATCGACGAGATCCTGCCCGCGTTCGAAGGCGACCGCGAGGAGAAGCGGATCAAGGCCGAGCTTCTGCAGTCCGTCGTCGAGGTCGCCACCGACGTCGCCGCGACCGTAAGTGAGGCGGTGGAGGACCTCCGGCGCCTGCGCGGCCGGCTGCGCGACGTGGCAGCCGACTCGGGCGCGCTCATCGCCGCGGCGGGGACGCATCCGTTCTCCCGCTACGAGCACCAGGAGGTTACGACGGAGCAGCGCTACCTCGACCTCATCGAGTCGATGCGGTGGGTCGCCGAGCGGGAGCTCATCTTCGGGCTGCACGTGCATGTCGGCCTCGACTCGCCGGACAAGGCGATCGCCTGCGCGAACAGCCTGCGCACGTACCTGCCGGAGATCCTCGCGCTCTCCGCGAACTCGCCGTTCTGGCAGGCGCGGGCGACGGGCCTGGCCTCGACGCGCGTCAAGGTCTTCGAGCCGTTCCCGCGCGCGGGCCTGCCTCCCGCCTTCGCGTCCTACGAGGAATTCGAGCTGCTCGTCGACCGCGGAATCAAGACGAACTCCTTCGAGGACTACACCTACATCTGGTGGGATCTCCGGCCGCACCCGCGCCTCGGGACCATCGAGCTCAGGATCTGCGACGCGCAGACCCGGATGGACTCGGTCGCCGCCATCGTCGCGCTCACGCAGTCCCTCGTCGCAACCTTCGCAGCTGACTTCGACCGCGGAGAGCCGCCCGGCACCGAGCAGATCACGCTCATCGCCGAGAACAAGTGGCGCGCCGCGCGCGACGGGCTCGGCGCCAAGCTGATCGACTTCGCGAACGACACCGAACGGCCGGCGCGGGAGGCTGTCCGCGAGCTCGTCGCACGGGCGCGGCCTGCGGCCGAAGAGCTGGGTTGCGCGGCCGAGCTCGACCTCATCGAGCCCCTGATCGAACGCGGCACGGGAGCCGACGAGCAGCTCGCGATCTACGAGGAGAGCGGCAGCCTCCTGGCAGTCGCTGAACGGCTCGCGGCCGAGACGGTTCGCCAAGTTTGACGGCCGTACTCTCGGCTATCCTCCGCTAGTCGCCCCTTCGGCGACTTTTCATATGCGAACGACCCTCAAGCGTGGAACTGCCGGCCATGTCGCCGGAAACGGCCACGGCGGGATCCCGATTTCTCCGCTCACCGGCGTCACCCGGTATCGCACCAAGCGCCGGGGGCCGCTGCGACTCGTCGGCAAGTTCTTCCTCTGGCTCGTGATCGTCGTCCTCGTCGGGGTGGGCGCGCTCGCCGGAGGCGCGTGGCTCTACATCAACCAGAGCGTCGCCGCGGTTCGAGCGCATAGTCAGCCGATCAAGGACGCTCAGCTGGATCTCGCCGTCGCCGAGCCGAACCAGCCGACGGTCGCGCTCGTGATCGGCTACGACAAGCGCCTCGGCCCCGAGAGCTCGCTCGACTCCCGTTCCGACACGATCATGCTCATGCGGGCCGATCCCAATAAGGACGTCATCTCGATGATGTCCTTCCCGCGCGACCTCGTCGTCCCCATTCCCGGCTGCGCCGGCCAGCTGCCGTTCAGCGGCCGCATCAACGAGGCCTACACGTACTGCGGGCCGCGCGGCACGCTGAAGACGGTCAAGGACCTGACGGGCATCCCGATCAACTACATCATCACCGTCAACTTCCTCGGCTTCATCGACATCGTCGACAAGCTCGGGGGCGTCTACGTCGACGTCGACCACCGCTACTTCAACGACAACTCGAACGGCGAAAACTACGCCACCATCGACCTGCAGCCCGGGTATCAGCATCTCACCGGAAAGCAGGCGCTCGACTACGCCCGTTTCCGCCACACCGACTCCGACCTCTACCGCGTCGTCCGCCAGCAGAATTTCGTCAAGGCGATGAAGCAGCAAATCGCCGCGAACTGGTCGGTGACGAGGATCCCCGGGATCGTCAACACGATCACGAAGAACGTGGAGGTGGGCGTGGGCGGCGGCAAGACGCTGGACGTGCCCACGCTCTACAAGTACGCGAATCTCGCCTACGGGCTCCCGTCGGGGAACTTCCAGCAGGTGCAGATCCAGAACATCACGGGCTACAACGAGCTCTCGGCCTCGCAGCAGTCGATCGACGACGCGGTCAACGAGTTCATGAACCCGGACGTCTCGGCTCCCGAGAAGGCCGCGACGGCCGCGCTCGGCGAGAAGCCGAAGGCCGAGAACACTGGGCCGCGCCCCTCGCAGGTGAGTGTCGAGGTGCTGAACGGCAACGGAGTCGCGGGCGCCGCCGACCAGGCAGCCGTCGCCCTCGGCGAGCGGGGCTATCCGGTCACGAACGGCGGCAACGCCGACAACTTCAAGTACTTCAAGACGAAGATCGTCTACGACCCCGCGGTCGCGGGCGCGGAGGCCGCGGCGAAGCAGATGGCGGACCTCTTCGGCGACGGAGATGCCGAAGCCGCACAGCCCGGCCAGCAGCTCGAGACGATGCTGCAGGTCATCGTCGGTCAGACGTTCCACGGCGACCTCACTCCCGGGCCCACCGATTCGACGCCCACTCACGAGCCGCCCGCAGTCACGGCCGACTCCGTCGCCTCGGGCGTCCTCAAGAGCGTGAGGAAGAAGGCCGGGTTCCAGCTCTACACCCCCACGCTTCGCGAGACGAACTCCTCGCTCTCGACGCTCGAGCCCGTGCGCGCGTACAAGGTCGGCGACCACAACGCGGTTCGCCTGACCTACCAGACCGGGGGCGCCGAGTACTGGGGCATCCAGGAGATGGCATGGGACGAGCCGCCGATCCTCGACGGGGCCAGCGTGCAGCGGCGCATCAAGGGGCGTGACTACGGGCTCTACTTCGACGGGGCGAAGCTGCACATGATCGCCTTCCGCGAGAACGGCAACTCCTACTACGTCGTCAACACGCTGCTCAACCGGATGTCGAACGAGACGATGCTCGCGATCGCCAAGGGTTTGAAACCTCTCAGCGGGAATTAAGCTCTGAGAATGAAAGAACCACTTGGCGTCATCGGCGCTGGCTGGGTCGGGCTCGTGACCGCAGCCTGCTTCGCAGATCTCGGCCACGACGTGGTCGTTCGCGACGTCGTGCCGGAGCGCGTGGCCGAGCTCGAGGCGGGGCGGGTGCCGATCTTCGAGCCCGGCCTCGCCGAGCTGCTGGCCGCGAACGGCGAGCGCATCCGCTACACGCTGGACATGGCGGACGTCTTCGAGCGCGCGCGGATGGCGTTCGTGTGCGTCGACACCCCTCCGACGCATTCCGGTGATGCCGACCTCAGCCGTGTCTCGAGGGTGGTCGAGGAACTGCCCGACCTGGCCGAGCGGATGATCCTCATCATGAAGAGCACGGTGCCGGTCGGGACGGGCGCGCTGGTGCGCGAGCGCCTCGACCGGATGGGCCTCGCGCACGTCGGTTACGTCTCGAACCCGGAGTTCCTGGCCGAAGGCAGCGGCCTCCACGACTTCCGAAATCCAGACCGCGTCGTCGTCGGGGCGTTCGCCCAGAGGGACGCCGACGCCGTCGCCGCTCTCTACAGGTTTGTCGAGGCTCCCATCCTGCAGACGGATGTCGCGTCGGCGGAAATGGTCAAGATGGCCTCGAACGCTTTCCTCGCCACGCGCGTGAGCTTCATCAACGAGATCGCAAACGTGTGCGAGGTGACGGGCGCCGACGTCGAGGCAGTCGCGCGCGGGGTCGGTCTGGATCACCGGCTCGGGCCTCATTTCCTGCGCGCCGGAATCGGCTACGGAGGCAGCTGCTTCCCCAAGGACACCTCGGCGCTCAAACAGCTCGCCGCCAACTCGGGCTACCACTTCCAGCTCCTCACGGCGGTCATCGAGGTGAACGAGCTCCAGAAGCGGCGCGTTGTCTGGAAGCTCGTGAAGCACCTCGGTTCGCTCCGAGGGACGACGATCGCGCTGCTGGGGCTGGCGTTCAAGCCGAACACGAATGACCTCCGCGAGGCGCCCAGCCTCGTGCTCGCGTCACGTCTGATCGCCGAAGGTGCCACGGTGCGCGGCTGGGATCCCGTTGCGCTCGCGGAGGCGCGGGAAATGCTTCCCAGCATCACGGTCACGGACGACCTGCGGGAGGCGTTGCAGGACGCGGACGCAGCCGTGATCGTCACCGAGTGGAAGGAACTCGCCGTCCTCCTCGAGCCGGAGATGAGAGAGCTCATGGCCAACCCGCTCGTCGTCGACGGCCGCAACCTGCTCGACCCCAGCGAGGCGCGCGCGGCCGGCTTCGTCTACGAGTCGATCGGACGCGCCTCCAGCGATCTCGACGCGCTTCCGGAGACGGAAGAGCCCGAGACGCAGCTTCTCCAGTAGGAGTGCCCCATCCAGCAATACACGCCTGCTTCTCGCCCGCAATCACGCTGCGCGCTGCGTCGTCCTCAGTCGCCCCGGTAATGAAAATTACCGGGGCTCCCTGCGTCCTAGCAGCGCTTGGCGCTCGCGACCGAGAATCGGGGCAGCATCACTGGAAGGGGCACTGATGGAGGCGATCATCCTCGCGGGCGGCAAGGCCGAGCGCCTCGGCGCGGCGGCCGACGGGCGCCCGAAGGCGCTCGTGCCCGTCGCCGGCCGGCCGCTCGCCGCCTACCAGGTAGGGCTGCTGGTCTCCGCCGGGGTGGAGCGGGTCATCGTGAGCTGCTCGGCCGGAACGGAGGATCAGTTCTCTTCGGAGCTGGCCGGCCTCGGGGCGGAGATCGTCCCCGCTCCGGAGCCAGAGCCGCTCGGGCGCGGTGGAGGCCTGCGCTTCGCCGCGGCGGCGAGGAAAGAGGAGGGCGAGGTCTTCGCGCTGAACGGCGACGAGCTGGTCGACCTCGACCTCGACGCGATGCTCGGCCGCCACCGCGAGACGGGAGCCGCGGCCACCATCGCCGTGGCGCCGCTCAAATCGCCCTTCGGGGTGGTCAACCTGGGGGAGGACGACGTCGTCACGGGTTTTCGGGAAGCTCCCGAGCTTCCCAATTGGGTCAGCTGCGGCGTCTACGTGCTCGGCGAGGAGGCGATCGAGCGCCTGCCCGAGCGCGGGGACCACGAGGACACGACGCTCCCGGAGCTGGCTGCGGAAGGCCGGCTGCTCGCGTTCCGAAACACCGGCCTATGGCTCACGGTGAACACGCCCAAGGATCTGCGCCGCGCGGATCAGGTCATGTCCTCCGAGGCGGCCTTGACTCTTGTCGGGAAGCTGGGTTAGGACCGTGGAGATGAGCGAGATGTCCCCGAACCTCCTCGACCTCGACCGGTTCGCCGTCGAGGTGCAGAGAATCGAGAAGCCGTGGGGATTCGAGCTCGTCTTCGCCGCGACCGAGCGCTACTGCGGCAAGGTCATCTTCGTCAAGGCGGGGGAGGAGCTCTCGCTCCAATTCCACCGGTCGAAGGACGAGACGATCTTCGTCCAGTCCGGGCGCGCCGAGTTCGAGATCGGCGACCCGGGCGGCACGCTCGACGTCGAGGTCGTCGCGCCGGGCCGGGCTTTCCACCTCGCCGCGGGCACGGTGCACCGCGTCCGCGCCATCGAGGACACGGTCCTGCTCGAGGTCTCGACGCCGGAGACGGAAGACGTCGTCCGGCTCGAAGACCGCTACGGCCGCGCCGACGGCTAGCGCTTCACTAGAGTTCTGCCCATGGCGGCGACTGCTCCGAGGCACGACGTGCGCGACCTTGCGCTCGCGCCCGCGGGCGTGACGAGGATCGAATGGGCTGACCGGCAGATGCCGGTCCTCGCCGCGATCCGCGACCGCTTCGAGCGCGAGAAGCCGCTCGACGGCTACCGGGTCTCGGCGTGCTTGCACGTGACGACCGAGACCGCCAACCTCGCCCGCACGCTCAAGGCGGGCGGCGCCGACGTCCTGCTCTGCGCCTCGAATCCGCTGTCGACACAGGACGACGTCGCGGCCGCTCTCGTCGCCGAGTACGGCGTCCCCGTCTTTGCGATCAAGGGCGAGGACGACGACACGTACTACTCCCACATCACCGCAGCTGTCGACCACCACCCGCACATGACGATGGACGACGGCGCCGACGTCATCGGCGTCCTCCACTCGAAGCGTCAGGAGCAGCTCGGCGAGATCATCGGGGGGACCGAGGAGACGACAACCGGAGTCATCCGCCTGCGGGCGCTCGAGGCCGACGGCAAGCTCGGCTTCCCGATTGTGGCTGTCAACGAGGCGAAGACGAAGCACCTTTTCGACAACCGCTACGGGACGGGACAGTCGACCATCGACGGCATCATCCGGGCGACCAACGTCCTGCTCGCCGGACGGCGCTTCGTGGTCTGCGGCTACGGCTGGGTCGGGCGCGGCGTCGCCATGCGCGCCCGCGGCATGGGCGCCCACGTGATCGTCACGGAGGTCGATCCGCTGCGTGCGCTCGAGGCCCTCATGGACGGCTTCGAGGTGCTGACGACCGACAAGGCGGCGGAGGTGGGCGACATCTTCTGCACGGCGACCGGCGACAAGCACGTCCTCGCCAGACGGCACTTCGAGCGCATGAAGGACGGTGCGATCCTCGCGAACACGGGCCATTTCAACGTCGAGATCGAGATTCCGGCGCTGCAGGAGCTCGCGACCGAGACGCGCACCGCGCGTCCGTTCGTCGAGGAGTTCGCGCTGGCGGACGGACGCCGCATCTACCTCGTCGCCGACGGCCGCCTCGTCAACCTCGGCGCGGCCGAAGGTCACCCCGCCTCGGTGATGGACATGAGCTTCGCGAACCAGGCGCTCTCGGCCGAGTTCGTCGTCGAGCATGCGGACGAGCTCGAGCCGAAGGTGTACGTCGTCCCCGAGGAGATCGATCGAGAGATCGCGCGCCTGAAGCTCGAGGCGCAGGGCGTCGAGATCGACCAGCTCACCGAGGAGCAGGCCAAGTACCTGGCTTCTTGGGACGAGGGCACTTAGCCTCCCGGCGATGAGACCGCGGTTCGCGGGCGGGGCGGTCGACCTCCGCCCGGAGGAGATCGTTCGCTTGGAGGAAGACCACGTCGTTCTGCTCGACCAGCGCCGGCTTCCCGACGAGGAGGTCGAGGTCGAGTGCAGCTCTTCCGCGGAGGTCGCCGAGGCGATCCGCGCGATGGTCGTCCGCGGCGCGCCCGCGATCGGCGTCGCCGCTGCGTACGGCTACGCACTCGCGGCGAGAGGCGGAGAGGACCTCGACCAGGCGGCCGAGATCCTCGTCTCCGCGCGCCCGACCGCGGTCAACCTGCCGTGGGCGATCGGACAGATGCGCCGCGCCGACGGGGATCTCGCCGAACGGGCTCGCGACCTCCATCGCGCCGAGGTCGAGCGCTGCCGCCGCATGGGCGAGCACGCGGCCGGCCTCCTGCGCGAGGGCTCGACGCCGCTCACACACTGCAACGCGGGCGGCCTCGCGACCGGCGGCTACGGGTCTGCGCTCGGCGCGGTCAAGGCGGGCTTCGAGCGCGGCCTCGTCGAGCACGTTTTCGTCGACGAGACGAGGCCGCTTCTGCAGGGCGGGCGCCTGACAGCATGGGAGCTCGAGCGCGCCGGGATCCCGGCCAGCGTCATCGCGGACTCGGCCGCCGGCTCGCTGATGGCGCGCGGCGAGGTCACCCACGTGATCACCGGCGCCGACCGGATCGCGCGGAACGGCGACACGGCGAACAAGATCGGCACGTACGCTCTCGCCGTGCTCGCTCTTCATCACGGCATTCCCTTCTACGTGGTCGCCCCGACCTCGACGCTCGATCCGGAGGCGGCGACCGGTGCGGACGTCCCGATCGAGGAGCGCGATCCCGCCGAGGTGAGCGAGCGCTTCGGCGCTCGCAACCCGGCTTTCGACGTCACCCCCGCCGCGCTGATCGCCGCGATCGTGACGGAGGAGGGCGTGCACGGGCCGCCCTTCAAGGAATCGCTGCCCTTCTCGGAGGGCGAAGCGTGAAGGCGATGGTGATGGCGGCCGGCCTGGGCACGCGCCTGAGGCCGCTGACCGACTTCCTGCCGAAGCCGATGATGCCGGTCGCCAACCGGCCGGTCCTGCACCACCTGCTCAACCTGCTCCGCCGCCACGACGTCCGGGAGGTCGGCATCAACCTGCACGCGTTTCCGGAGATGATCGAGAAGTACTTCGGCGACGGCTCCTCGCTCGACATGTCCATCCGCTGGTCGCCCGAGCCCGAGCTGCTCGGCACGGCGGGTGGGACGAAGAAGCTTGAGGACTTCTGGGGGGACGAGACGATCCTCGTCACCTCGGGCGACGGGTTGCACGACATCGACGTGACCGCGCTGCTCGGCCACCATAGGCGCACGGGCGCGCTCGCGACGCTGACCGTCAAGCCCGTGACCGATCCGAGCTCCTACGGCGTCGTCATCCTCGATCGCGACACGCGCATCCGCGGCTTCCAGGAGAAGCCGACGCGGGACGAGGCCCGTTCCGACCTTGCGAACTGCGGCGTCTACGTGATCGAGCCCGAGCTTCTCGAGCGCATCCCGTCCGGGACTCTGGTCGATTTCGGCACGGACATCTGGCCGAGCCTCGTCGCGGCCAACGAGGAGATCTATGCGTACACGACGATGGCGTACTGGAACGACGTCGGCGACCTCGACGAGCTCCGGAACACGATTCTCGACGCGGTGCTCGGGCACGTACGCATCGACGTTGCCGGCGACGAGATCTCGCCGGGGGTCTGGGCGGAGGCCGACTGCCAGATCGCCGATTCGGCGCGCCTCGACGGGCCGATCGTCCTGGGTCCGAACGTCGTCATCGAGGAGGGCGCGCAGGTCCGTGGGCCGGCGGCGATCGGGGCCGAGTGCGTGGTCGGACAGGGTGCGGCCATCCGCAGCGCGGCGCTCCTCCCCGGCACCGCGGTGCCGGACGAGGGGCTCGCGATCGCGGGCATCTTCGGCGACGCCTCGAAGCTCGCCGACGCACTCCTGCGCTACCCCGCGGGCGCCTAGGGGGGTTCGGCGAACGAGAGCAGGCCGGGAATTCGCCCAGGACGCCTGCGAGCGGCCGGGAGGCGCAGCCCCGCTCGCACTGGTAATCAGGGTCGCCCTAGCGCGGCCGCCGGGGCGACCCCGGGGGTTCCCCGGAAGCAAGCGGAGCCGTCCGGGGGCGCCCACTCTACGCGGGCGGCCGAGCTTCGCCAAGCCCCCGGCACACAATCGCCACATCCTGGGCGCCACCCGCGCGCCGGCGCTTGCTATCCCACCCCAGGGGAGGGGTATGGGTGTCGGCTCAGACCTTCGATCGCTGCGCTTCCTCGACCTTATCCTCCCGCGTCGCTGCGTCGCCTGCGGCGGTGGGGAGGAGCTCGTCTGCGGTGATTGTCGCCGCGGGCTCCGCCGCCTCGACGGGACGCTTTGTGCGCGCTGCGGCGCGCCGACCGCCTGGCCCGTCGCGCGCTGCCGCGAATGTGCCGGCCGCCGCCTCGCCTTCACGTCTGCTCGCGCCGCGGTTGCCTACGAAGGCCCTGCCCGCCCGCTCGTCTCGGGGTGGAAGGACCGCGGCCTCCGACCGCTCGCCGGCGAGTTCGCGGCGCTCGTGACGGAGGTCGTCCCGCGCCCGTCGGTCGGCGCCCTCACGTTCGTGCCGCGCGATCCCGAACGGAGCCTGAAGCGCGCGCAGAATGCAGCCGAGGCGCTCGCGCGCGAGCTCGCACTGCGCTGGGACCTCCCGATCGCGCCACTGCTCCGGCGCCGCGAGCCGGCGAGACCTCAGCGCGGGCTCTCCCGCGCGGAGCGGCGGAAAAACGTGCGCAGTGCGTTCGCAGTCGTCGCCCGTCCTCCGACACACGTCGCGCTCGTCGACGACGTCTACACGACCGGCGCCACCGTTTCGGCCGCGGCCACGGAGCTCCGCCGCGCAGGCGCCCGCTCCGTGCACGTCGTCGCCTTCGCAAGGACTGTTCGCCGCTGATTCACGCGCGGATCATGCGGTAGATTCAGGTCAACCGACGAGGAGGCGCTGGTGCGACTTCAGGTGAAGGGCAAGAACGTCGACGTCTCGGATTCCCTGAAGGACTACGCGGCACAGAAGCTCGGCAAGCTCGACAAGCACCTGAACGACGCGGCGCGGCTCGAGCTCGAGCTCCAGGTGGAGAAGAACCCGTCCATTGCGGAGAACCAGGTCGCGGAGGCGACGGTCTGGACGAAGGGCCCGATCCTGCGCGCACGGGAGAGCTCCACTGACATGAAGGCCTCGATCGACCAGCTCGTGGACAAGCTCGAGCGCCAGGCGCGCCGCTACCGCGACAAGCGCCGGCGCGGCCCGGGGAGGAGCTCGCACCAGCCCCTCGAGGGAACCCCGGTGATCCCCGACGAGGACTCGCCGCTGATCGTGAAGACGAAGCAGTTCCCGGTGAAGCCGATGAGCCCCGAGGAAGCCGTGTTGCAGCTGGAGCTCGTCGGCCATGACTTCTTCGTCTTCCAGAACGCTGAGACGCTCGAGGTGAATGTCGTCTACCGCCGCCGCGACGGCAACTACGGGCTCATCGAGCCCCAGCTCTCCTGAGCGGCGACCTCACCGATCCCAGGGCGTTCCGCTGGGTCGAGGCGGGGATCTCGGGGATCCCGCGAACGCGCGAGTGGGACGCGGTTGTGACGGCCGATTGCGGGACGAGCGGCGACACCTGCGTCTTTGCCGTCGTCCCCGAGCGCGAGCCGATCCACCTGGGAGCCGACTCGGGACCGGTCCCGTGCCTCGCCAAGGCGTTTCGCGACGCTCTCGAGCCGCCGTACCGCGCCGTCGGGATTCGCCAGCAGGGCTCGACATGGGCGATCGGTGGGGTCCGGATCGAGGTTGCGGAGCTTCCTGCCGATATCGAGGGGGAAGAGCTGATGCTGACCATGACCCAGGAGGGAGAGCGTGCGCTCGAGATCGACGGGCGACCGACTGCAGAGGCGATTCCGGCGCTCGAAGAAGCCGTCGGAGGCCGCTACGACGCGTATTTCGCCCGCGCCACGCGTCTTGACCGCGGCCTCTGGGAAATCGGCATAGACCCGCTCTAGGGTTCGGTACCCTGGATAGCTGATGTCCCAGAACTACGGAGCACTCGAGAAATTCCTGCGGGTCGGCGAGGGCCGGCGCCTCAAGCAGCTCGCCAAACAGGCGGACTACGTCACCTCGCTCGAGCCCGGCTTCGAGTCGCTTTCGGACGAGGAGCTCAAGGGGAAGACCGCCGAGTTCAAGGAGCGGCTCGAGAACGGCGAGGAGCTCGACGAGCTCGTCTTCGAGGCGTTCGCGGCCGTCCGCGAAGCGGCGAAGCGCGCTCTCGGGCTGCGCCCGTTCGACGTCCAGCTCATGGGCGCGATGGTGCTCCACGAGGGCGACATCGCCGAGATGAAGACCGGTGAAGGAAAGACGCTCGTCGCCACCATGCCGCTCTACCTGAACGCGCTCACGGGCGGGAACGTCCACCTCGTGACGGTGAACGACTACCTGGCCAAGCGCGACACCGAGTGGATGAGCCCGGTCTACGAGGCCCTCGGCATGCGGGCGGCCTTCATCCGCAACATGATGCCCTTCGACGAGCGCAAGGCCGCGTACGACGCCGACATCACGTACGGCACGAACTCGGAGTTCGGCTTCGACTACCTCCGCGACAACATGGCCACGTCCCTCGAGGCCACCGTCCAGCGCGGGCATTCCTACGCGATCGTCGACGAGGTCGACTCGATCCTGATCGACGAGGCGCGGACGCCGCTCATCATCTCGGGCGAGCCGGAGACGGCTGCCAAGACGTACTATGACTTCGCGCGGATCGCGAAGCAGCTCGAGGGCGTGCCCGCGAAGTTCGTCCCCAAGGGCATGCCGGTGGAGGACGACGGCGCCGACTACGAGTACGACGAGAAGTTCAAGACGATCGCGCCGCGCGAGCAGGCGATCGAGAAGGTCGAGCGCGCCCTCGGGATCGAGAATCTCTACCACGCGCAGAACGCGCAGCTCGTCAACCACCTCATCCAGGCCCTCAAGGCCGAGTCGCTGTACCAGCGCGACGTCGAATACGTCGTCCAGGACGGCGAGGTGAAGATCGTCGACGAGTTCACCGGCCGCATCATGGAAGGCCGCCGCTGGTCGGAGGGCCTCCACCAGGCCGTCGAGGCCAAGGAGGGCGTGGCGATCAAGGAGGAGCACGTCACCCTCGCGACGATCACCCTCCAGAACTACTTCCGCCTCTACGACAAGCTCGCCGGCATGACCGGTACGGCCAAGACGGAGGAGAAGGAGTTCCAGGAGATCTACGACCTCTCGGTCGCCGAGATCCCGACGAACGTCGAAGTCGCGCGCGACGACCGCGACGACCTCATCTACAAGACGAAGGAAGCGAAGTATGGCGCCGCGATCGAGGACATCGGAGAGCGCCACGAGGCCGGGCAGCCGGTCCTCGTCGGCACGATCTCCGTCGAGGTCTCCGAGCACCTGTCGAAGCTGCTCGAGCGCCAGGGCATCCCGCACAGCGTCCTGAACGCGAAGCAGCACGAGCGCGAGGCGGAGATCATCAAGGACGCGGGCGAGCGCGGCGCGGTCACGATCGCGACGAACATGGCGGGCCGCGGTGTCGACATCAAGCTCGGCGAGGGCGTGCGCGAGCTCGGTGGGCTCTACGTGCTCGGCACGGAGCGCCACGAGGCGCGCCGGATCGACAACCAGCTCCGCGGTCGTTCAGGCCGCCAGGGCGACCCCGGCGAGTCGCGCTTCTACCTCTCGGCGCAGGACGATCTCGTGCGCCTCTTCGCCGGCGACCGGATCTACAAGATCATGGACCGCTTCAACCTCCCCGACGAAGAGCCGATGGAGCGCAAGATCCTCTCGAACCAGATCGAGAACGCGCAAAAGAAGGTAGAGGAGCAAAACTTCGTCTCGCGGAAGAACGTCCTCAAGTACGACGACGTCATGAACGTCCAGCGCATGGTCATCTACGAGCAGCGCAGGCGTGTCCTCGAGGGTGACGACCTCTCCGAGGAGATCGAGGAGTGGATCGACGACGTCATCGAGAACGTCGTCCTGAACCACACCCAGTCCGAGTACCAGGAGGACTGGGATCTCGACGCGCTCTTCGCCGAGATGCAGGGGCTCTACGACCCGGAGCTCGACTCCGGCGAGTTCGACATCGACCAGAGCACGTCTCCCGCGGATCTCGTCGCCGAGTTCCAGGACGACGCGCGGAGCGTCTACGAGGACAAGGAGGAGGAGCTCGGGCCCGAGCTCATGCGCGAGGTCGAGCGCTTCCTCATCCTCCAGGTCGTCGACCTGCGCTGGCGCGAGCACCTCGATTCGATGGAATACCTTCGCGACGGCATCCATCTGCGCGCGATGGCGCAGAAGGACCCGCTCGTCGAGTACCGCTCCGAGGGGCACGCGATGTTCGAGGAGCTCGGCGCGATCATCCGCGAGGAGGTCGTGCGCCACCTCTTCCACGTCGAGGTGCAGCCGGAGGAGGCCCAGCAGCTTCAGCCTACCGCTTCGCCCGATGCCGACGATCTCTCCTACGCTCACGAGTCACTCGCCGGCGCGGACGCGATTGCGGCCGCGGGCGGTAACGGCTCCGGAAACGGCGGCGGCGCCGCCTTCACCGCGGGCACCGTCGGCGCGGGCGCTACATCGGTCGCGACCGGCCAGCGCACCGTGTCGGAGCACCAGAAGGTCGGCCGCAACGACCCGTGCTGGTGCGGCTCTGGGAAGAAATTCAAGAAGTGCCACGGCGCTTGATCGGCCGAACGCCTCGCGCTTAGGTGCCGGAAGTCGTTTTCGTCGCGTTGCCTGCTGCACCGGCGCGCGTTCTCGAAGTCGGCTGCGGCTCGGGTGAGCTCTCAATCTCGCTGGCCAAGGCCGGCTACGACGTGCTCGGTATCGATCCCGAAGCCCCGCCCGGGCCGATCTTTCGGCGTGTGGCAATCGAGGATCTCGACGAACCCGACCCGTTCGACGCCGTCGTCGCGCAGCTTTCGCTCCACCACGTCGCCGACCTCGCAATCGCCCTCGACAAGGTGGCCGAGCTCCTGACGCCCGAAGGGCGCCTGGTGATCGACGATTTCGGCTGGGAGCGGCTGGACGAGGCCGCTGCCGAGCGCGTCGGCATCCCCTACGCGGATTGGCAGGAGGAGCACGAGCACCTGCACACGGCGGACGCGATGCTCGGCGCGCTGGACGAACGGTTCATCCGTCGCACCCTCTCCTGGGAGCCGTTTCTCTTTCGCGAGGGGCGCCACGTCATGGACGAGGACGACGAGCGGCGGCTGATCGCACAGGGTCGCCTTCCGGCGGTCGGCTTCCAGTACGTCGGCGAGCGCTGACGCTACGATCCACCCGTGGCCGAGCGCGCCGCCGTCGAGCGAGAACTGGAGGAGATCAGGGCCCAGCTGGACTGGGTCCGTGATTACCTTTGACCCGGATGCCCTGAGCGCCCGCCTCGGCGAGCTCGAGGAGGCCATGGCCGCGCCCGGCTTCTGGGACGACCAGCAAGGTGCCGCGAAGATTTCCTCCGAGCACGCGCGCCTCACGCGCAGGCGCGAGCGTTACGACAGCCTCACGCAAGAGTCCGCCGACCTGAACGAGCTCGTCGCACTCGCCTCCGACGACGGCGAGCTGGACGAGGTGGCCGAAAGCGTCACCGCGCTCAAGCGCGAGCTCGACCGGCTGCAGGAGGAGGCGCTCTTCTCCGGCGAGTACGACCCGGGCGACGCGGTCGTCTCGATCCACGCGGGAGAAGGGGGCACGGACGCCCAGGATTGGGCTGAGATGGTCTTGCGGATGTACCTGCGCTGGGCCGAGGGCCGCGGCTTCAAGACCGAGCTCCTCGAGGCATCGCCGGGGGAGGAGGCGGGCCTGAAGTCCGCGACCTTCACGGTGGCGGGCGAAAACGCCTACGGCGTGCTCAAGGCCGAGCGCGGAGTGCACCGGCTCGTCCGCCTGAGCCCCTTCGACCAGGCGCACCGCCGGCACACGTCGTTCGCCCAGGTGATCGTCAGCCCGCTCCTCTCCGACGACGCCGCGATCGGCATCGACGAGTCGGACCTCCGGATCGACACCTACCGGGCGAGCGGGGCCGGCGGCCAGCACGTGAACAAGACGGACTCGGCGGTCCGCATCACCCACATCCCGACCGGCATCGTCGTCAGCGTCCAGAACGAGCGCTCCCAGCTCTCCAACAAGAACACCGCGCTCAAGATCCTCCGCAGCCGGCTCGCCGAGCTCGAGCAGGAGCAGCGGGAGGAGGAGCTGGCCCGCGAACGGGGCGAGGTCATGACGACGGGCTTCGGGAGCCAGATCCGCAGCTACGTCCTCCACCCCTACCAGCTCGTGAAGGATCACCGAACGGACGTGGAGGAGGGCAACACGCAGGGCGTCCTCGACGGCAACATCGACCCCTTCATCCAGGCCTACCTGCTGCAAACGGCGGCGCAGAACGGGGGATAGGGGTCGAGGGCGGCCGACCTTTCCGCTAAACTGCCCCGCTGGTACGTCCAACCGGCGCGCCTCGCCCAGGGCGCCCAATCTCACCCCCGGTGCAGGAAACTCACCTTTCAGAACGCATTCCCAAAGCCTCAGGAGAGCCTGTGGCGGCACCCGTGAACGGCGACGCTCCGGCGCCCGCACCGACCGGGGCGCCGATGATCGTCTTCGAGGATGTGCGCAAGGTCTACGACCCGCACATCGTCGCCCTTCGCGACGCCTCGTTCATGATCGAGAAGGGCGAGTTCGTCTTCCTCGTGGGGCCGTCGGGCTCGGGGAAGTCGACCATCATGCGGCTCCTCCTCAAGGAGCTCGAGCCGACGTCCGGCCGGATCATCGTGGGTGGACGTGAGCTGGGGCGCCTCAAGAACTCGAAGGTGCCGATGCTGCGCCGGAACATCGGCTGCGTCTTCCAGGACTTCAAGCTGCTCCACAACCGGTCGGCGGCGGAGAACATCGCATACGCGCTCAAGGTGCAGGGCGAGTCGAGCCGCGCGATCCGCCAGAAGGTGCCGGAGGTGCTCGCGCTCGTCGGCCTCTCGGGGAAGTCGAACCAGCTTCCCGACGAGCTCTCGGGCGGCGAGCAGCAGCGCGTCTCGATCGCGCGCGCGTTCGTGAACCACCCTCCGCTCCTCATCTGCGACGAGCCGACAGGGAACCTCGATCCCGACACCTCGGTCGGCATCATGCAGCTCCTCTACCGCATCAACCGCACCGGGACGACGGTCGTCATGGCGACCCACGACCGCGAGATGGTGGACAAGATGCGCAAGCGCGTGATCGCGCTCGACAACGGCGACGTCATCCGCGACGAGCGCCGCGGCCAGTACACGACCGACCCCGAGTAGGTGCCCCATCCAGCAATACACGCCTGCTTCTCGCCCGCGATCACGCGGCCCGCTGCAGTGTCCTCAGTCGCCCCGGTGATGGCAATTACCGGGGCTCCCTGCATCCGCGCAGCGCTTGGTGCTCGCGAACGAGAAGTGGGGCAGCATCACTGGAAGGGACACTGATGCCGCGGGCGAAGCTCTTCTTCAGCGAAGCGTTCCGCTCGATCGGAGCGAACATCTCGACGACGGTCGCCGCGACGATGACGGTGCTCATCGGGATGTTCCTGCTCGGCCTCTTCATCGCGCTCTTCTCGTGGGTGAACTCCTGGACGGACCACGTCCGCAAGGACGTTCTCGTCAAGGTCTTCTTCCAGCAGCAGCCGGAGGCGTCACAGGCACAGATCAACGCGGTCAACGCGAAGATCCAGAGCTTCCCCGAGACGAAGACCGTCGTCTTCGTCTCGAAGGAGCAGGCGCTCGAGCGGATGAAGGCGAAGTACCCGGAGCTCGTCAAGAACCTCGTCGACAACCAGCTCCCGGACGCGTTCGAGGTCACGCCGAAGGACGCCGACATGGTGGACGAGCTGGCGGCGCGGCTCTCGCCTCTGCCCGCGGGGGTGGAGAAGGTCGACTACGCGCAGAAGAAGACCGAGCGCATCCTCTCGGTCACGAACGTCATCAAGTACATCTTCCTGCTGGGGTCGGTGATCCTTTTGATCGCGTCCACGATCCTCATCGCGAACACGATCCGGCTCTCGATCTTCTCGAGACGGAGGGAGGTCGAGGTGATGAAGCTCGTCGGAGCATCGAACTGGTTCGTGCGCGGGCCGTTCATGCTCGAGGGGGTGATCTGCGGGCTCATCGGAGCGATCGCGGCGATCATCCTCCTCATCCTCGCCAAGGAGATCGCGCTGCCCGTGATCGAGGGGCACAGCTCGACCTTCAGCGAAGAGGACGTGCACGCGCTCAGCTTCCCGCTGACCGCGCTCATCCTCGTCGTCGTCGCCCTCGCCGTCGGCGCAGCCGGCTCGGGAATCACGCTCCGGCGCTTCCTGCGGGTCTGACTGGCCCCCGCGTATAATCAGGCCGCGGCCCATGAGACGCGCGGGTGGACTTGTCCTGATCCTCCTCCTGCTCGGGGCGGCCTTCGCGCTCGGGCTCTTCTTGACGCGTTCAGGCGGCCTCGCGGGAAGCTCGACGCACCAGGTCGCGCGCCACGCGCCCGCCGATCCGATCGTCGAGGTGCGGGAGGAGCTCGCCGGGAACTACTACCGCGAGCTCGGGCCCGAGGTCCTCGCCGAGAAGACCATTCCCGAGCTGCTCGAGGCGCTCGGCGACCCGAACACCGAGTACCTCTCCGCGGCCCAGTACACCTCGCTCAAGAACCGGACCGCCCGAAGCTATTCCGGCGTGGGGCTCACCGTCGAGCCCTCTCGCGCGGGGCTGGTCGTCACCTCGGCTCTTCGCGGGCCGGCGCGGCAGGCCGGCGTCCGCCCCGGGGACATCATCGTGCGGATCGAGGGGCGACCGGCGGGCAAGCTCACCTTCGACCA
>Ga0111538_10000966_pt1 | contig 39770 bp, 39 predicted proteins | sample SoiMethybrSBSTD1_FD_79669 | JGI IMG/M metagenome (GOLD analysis project Ga0111538, IMG submission 79669) | Bulk soil microbial communities from a Populus tree surrounding site in Tennessee, USA - Soil MetaG P. TD hybrid SBSTD1 (version 2)... | ecosystem: Environmental > Terrestrial > Soil >...
GTGCGCCCCGAAGCAGGCCCTCTGGTTCGCAAAGCCGCGATCGCCGTGGGCCTGGGCGCCATCAACCCGGCCCTGGCCGTGTTCGCCCTCTACGAGCCGGCCCGCGGCGAGGACCAGCCGTGCGGCCAGCTGATCGCGGAAGCCAAGCGCAAGGGTGCCGGCCGTGCCAAGGACGGCCCGCAGGATCCCGAGCGTTCCGCGCGCGTGGCCGAGCAGCAAGCGCCAGGCGCCTCCGGCGAAGTCGTGGCGGCGAAGAAGAAAGGCGGATAAACGGGGTCAGACTCCAATTAAGCTAATTCGGTAGTTTTCGCTGTGCGAAAATCCCGCGATTAACTTAATTGGAGTCTGACCCCGATTATTTCCTTCATCGACATCCTCGAGAGGGGTCCGAGAGACCCCGGCGACGTTTTCAATCCCTGGCGTGACCACGACGATCGCGACCTGGCGCCGCGCCGGGAGGCGCCGGCGAGGCGGCGCGAGAACATGGCGAAGTACCTCGAGGCGCGCCGGCACAGCGCCCGCATCCTGTTGCTGGGCGAGGCGCCGAGCCACCGGGGGTGCCGCTTCACGGGAATCGCGTTCTGCTCGGAGGTGGAGCTCACGCACAAGCGCGAGCTGGTCGCGCGCGAGGCGCTGGCGCTCACCAGCGCGCAGTCGCGCGAAAAGCCGATGCGCGAGAGGAGCGCCGCCGTCATCTGGGACGAGCTCGATCGCGCGGGCGTGGCCCACCAGGTGGTGCTGTGGAATGCGTTTCCCTGGCACCCGCACGGCGACACGGTGACGAGCAACCGCAAGCCCAGGCTCACCGAGGTCGCGCAGGGTCAAGAAGCGCTTGAAGCGTTGATGTCGTCGTTCAGCCACAAGTTGTCGATTTTCGCCGTCGGAAAAGTAGCTGAAGACGCACTGCGGCGCTGGGGCGATGTCCCTTGCGCCGGATACATCCGCCATCCGGCGCAAGGTGGAGAAGGAAAGTTTCGCGCACAATTCCGGCTGCATGTTGCAGCGCATCTTTAACGTCCGCCCCATGTCCCTCGAAACGATCGAGACGCCGGCGCTCCTGCTCGACGCCGACAAACTCGACGCAAACTGCCGCCGAATGCGCGAGCGCCTCCAGGCGCACGGCGTGGTCCTGCGTCCCCATGTGAAGACCGCGAAGAGCGTCGAGGTGACGCAGCGCGCGCTCGACGCCCCAGCCGGCGCGATCACGGTGTCCACCGTGCGCGAGGCCGAGTACTACTTCGACCATGGCTTCCGCGACATCCTCTATGCCGTGGGCCTCGTGTCCTCGAAGGTGCCGCGCCTGGCCGAGCTGGTGAAGCGCGGCGCCCACGTGCGCGCGATCGTGGACAGCGTCGAGGCCGCGCGCGAGCTCAACGTGGCGACGGCGAAAGCAGGCGTGCGCATCCCGGCGCTGATCGAGATCGACAGCGACGGCCATCGCGCGGGCGTACGCCCCGACGCGCCAGACCTGCTCGAGGTGGCCGAGGCGCTCGGCGACTCCCTGCACGGCGTGATGACGCACGCGGGCGACTCGTACAACTGCACGACGGTAGACGGCATTCGCGACGTCGCGGCTCGCGAGCGCGACGCGGTTGTCTCGAGCGCGGGAGCGCTGCGGCGCGCCGGCCACTCCTGTCCGGTGGTCAGCGTGGGCTCGACGCCCACGGCGACGTTCGCAAACAATTTCTCCGGTGTCACCGAGGTGCGTCCCGGCGTCTACGTCTTCCACGATCTCGTGATGGCCGGGCTCGGTGTCTGCCGCGTCGAGGACATCGCGATCTCGGTCCTCGCCTCGGTCATCGGGCACCAGAAGGAGAAACACTGGGTGCTCGTGGACGCCGGCTGGATGGCGCTCTCGCGCGATCGCGGCACCGCCAGGCAGCGCGTGGACCAGGGTTACGGCCTGGTCTGCGACGCGGAGGGCCAGCCCATCGAGGATCTGGTCGTGGTCGACGCCAACCAGGAGCACGGCATCGTGGCGCGGCGCGGCGGCGGGTCCATCGACCTGGGCCGCTTCGCCATCGGCTCGCTGCTGCGCATCCTCCCGAACCACGCCTGCGCCACCGCGGCGCAGCACGCCGAGTACCACGTCCTGCGCGACGGGCAGCCCGTCGAGGTCTGGGAGCGATTCGGGGGCTGGTGAGGTCGTCCCGGCGCAGGTGGCGCGGGATCGAATTTGAACGCCCCGCCGCTTCCCGCTGTCGACCGCTCACGGTCACATGCAGGAGGTTTCCCATGCCCGAGAAAGCAACCGTCGAGCGCGCCCAGCGCGCCAAGCGCCGGGGCGCGTCCCCGAGCACGCAGGCGGGCGAATTCGTCCGCGAGGAGATCCACCACATCCGCGAGGGCGAGCACGGCGCCCGCAGCGCCAAGCAGGCGATCGCGATCGGCCTGTCGAAGGCCCGCGCCGCCGGAGTCGACATTCCCGACGAGAAGGGGCGCAGGCCCAAGCGCAGCGCCACTTCGAAGCGCAAGTCGCCGGCGCGGGCCAGGGCCTCGCTCAGGCGCTTGAAGCGCGAGCCCCGCGCCGCGGCCTCGCACCGCGCGCTCTCGCGCCAGGCACACCAGCAGGCGCGGGGCAAGACACCGACGCAGCGCTCCCGCGCCGCGCGGAAAGGCGCCCGGACGCGCGCACGCGCTTCGCGTCAGGGTTGATGGCTCGTCACCCCGGGCGCCGCCGCGGCGACGCCCGGGGTCCGGTCGCTATTCCGCCTTGATGTTCGCGGCCTTCACGACCTTGCCGTACTTGTCGAGGTCGTTGCGGATCTGGTCGCCGAGCTGTTCGGGCGTGCCCGGCGTTGCCGCGATTCCGAGCTGCTCGAGGCGAGCCACGATGGCGGGATCGGCCAGCACGGCGTTGAGCTCGCGATTGAGCTTCTCCACCACCGGCCGCGGCGTATTCGCCGGTGCCAGGATCGCGACCCACGAGGTTGCCTCGAAGTCCGCCAGGCCCGCCTCGATGAAGGTCGGCACCTCGGGTAGCGAGCTCACGCGCTGGCGGCTGGGCACCGCGATCGGAACGAGGCGGCCGGCCTTCACGTGGGTCATCGCGCCGGCGACCGCGGTGAACACCATCGGGATGTTGCCGCCCAGCGCATCGGTCATCGCCGGCCCTCCTCCCTTGTAGGGCACGTGCGTGAAGTTGCCGCCGGTGCGCAGCTTGAGCAGCTCGCCCGCGATGTGCGGCGTGCCGCCGACACCGGAGGTCCCGTATGAGACGCCCTTCGGGTCGTTCTTCGCCAGCTCGATCAGCGCGGGCAGCGTCTTCGCCGGGAACGACGGATGCGCCACGATGATGAGCGCCGCATCGCCGATCTTGCCGATCGGGGCGAGATCCTTCTGCACGTCGATCGGGAAATTGGCGAAGACGTGCGGGTTGATCACGATCGAGCCGTCGAAGCCCAGCAACAGCGTGTAGCCGTCCGGCGGAGAGAGCGCGACCTGCTGCGCGCCGATGTTTCCGGACGCGCCCGCCTTGTTTTCCACCACGATCGACTGCCCAAGCCGCTTCGAGAGCGCCTCGGCAACCACGCGGCCGCTGGTGTCGGTGACGCCACCGGGGGCGAACGGCACGACCAGCCTGATCGGACGATCGGGGTATTGGGCCTGCGCGGCGAAGGGCAGCGCGAGGGCGGCGATCAGGCAGGCGATCTTCTTCATTGGATCGGTCTCCGGTGGGCTCGGACGGGGGATTCTAGTCGCGATTCAGGGGAAAAAACGTTATAATTCCGGTTCTTCGCGCCCGTAGCTCAGTTGGATAGAGTACCTGGCTACGAACCAGGGGGTCGTGGGTTCAAATCCTGCCGGGCGCGCCAGAATCCGAGGGCTCAGGGAAACCTGGGCCCTTCGCTTTTCCGGCGGGGAAGTGGAAGCGGCGGGCAGCGCCCGCGGGATCGCCGCGTTCCGGCCAGAACCCCTTCGAAGTACCATTCTCCCGATCCTGCCCACCCATGCGCCTGTCCCACTTCCAGCGGTTGGTGCTCAAGAACCTGCTCGAGCTCCAGCGCCGCGAGCCCTCGTACCGCAAGGCTCTCCGGAGCCTCGTTCCCGCATGGATCGTGTTCCTCGCCGTGGGCTTCGCGGCGTGGTATGCGATCCGGACCTGGCTCAAGGGCGGCGGCCTCGAATACATCGCGCTGGGATTGGTGCTCGGTGCCATCGCGGCCCAGTTCGGCGGCCTGAGGAACTTCATCCAGTCCTGGGCGGTGCAAAAGCAGGTGCTCGACTACGAAGCCGTCAATAGACTCCTCGCGGAGGACGACGCCGGCAAGGCGGCCGGCGAACCGCTGCCGCGCCCGAAACCGCTCTCGTTCGGATGGCGCACCGCGGTGGCGATCGGATTGGTGATCGTCGCGGTTCCGCTCGCGCTGGACTGGGGCATGACCGTGTATCACGACCCCACGCGCGACACGGCGGCGCGACAGGTGAAGGTCTACACGACCAAGTGGTGCGGCCAGTGCCGCGTGGTGCGGGCCCATTTCAAGAGCCGCGGAATCGAGTTCGAGGAGTTCGACGTCGAGAAGTCGACCGCCGCGTACTACGCCTGGTCGGCGACGAAGTCGCGCGGGGTGCCGGTGACGGTCATCGGTGGCAAGGTCGTGCGCGGCGCCAACCTGGGGATGCTGGACGAAACCCTGCGCGCGGCGGGATTTGCGGTCGCGGACAGCGGCCGCGCGCCTGCGTTGACGGGCGACGCGCCGATGTCGCCGCTGAAACGCTAGCCTCCAGCATGGACCTGGTCGATCGGGCGCGGGAGTTCGCCACGGCGGCCCACCGTGGCGTGGGCCAGCTGCGCAAGTACACCGGCCAGCCCTACGACGAGCACCTGCACCGCGTGGCCGAGATCGTGCGGACCGTCACCGACGATCCGGAGATGCTCGCCGCGGGCTGGCTGCACGACGTGGTCGAGGACACGCCCACGACCATCGAGGAGATCGGCCGCGAGTTCGGGCCGGGGGTGCGCGAGCTGGTCGACGCCCTCACCGACGTGAGCCGTCCCCACCACGGCAATCGAGTGGTGCGCAAGGCGCTCGACCGCGAGCACCTCGCTGCGGCGCCGGCGCGCGCGCAGACGGTCAAGCTCGCCGACCTCATCGACAACTGCGACGACATCTGCAAGCACGCGCCCGGGTTCGGACGCGTGTACCTGGAGGAGATGGGCCTGCTCCTCGACGTGCTCGCGTCCGCGGATCCGAAGCTGATGGGCCGGGCGCGCAAGGTGCACGAGAAGTGGTCGAGGCGCCTCGCGCAGGCGCCGCGCGCCGAGCACAAGCCCGCGGTACCGGGCGGGCTGCGCGCCCGCCTGGGCCGCCCGCTCGAGCACTTCGCGCGGGCCTACCAGGCGCGCGACATCGCCGAGCCCATGCCCGATGCGTTGGCGGAGTTGCCGACGCCCACCCAGCTGGTCGCCGAACGCGCCCCGCTCACCGAGGTGATCGAGGCGCTCTCCCGCCACGACACGGCCTACGTGGTTGCCGAGGGTGGCAAGGTGGTGGGCACGATCGCGCGCGCGCAGATGCAGGGTCCGATCGTGCGCATGTGGCTCTTCGGCATGGTGACCACGATCGAGTGGACGCTTACCGAGGACATACGCGCCTCGGGCGTGGACATCACCGGCCTGCTCAGCCCCGCGCGCGTGCGCAAGGCAGAAGGGTTGCAGCAGTCGCGCGCTGCGGCAGGAAGGGATGTGGCGCTGCTCGATTGCCTGCAGCTCTCCGACAAGGTGCGCATCCACCTCGCCACCGATTCCAATCCGCGCCCGCTCTTCCGCGGCGCCAGCAAGGCCGAGTCGCAGCGGCTGGTGCGCGACCTCGAGGACCTGCGCAACAGCCTCGCGCATGCGCAGGACATCGTCGCCCACGACTGGACCCAGATCGTTCGCCTCGCTCGCCGGCTCGACGAGCTCGCCGCGGAATAGAATCAGGCATCCCAACACGGAGGTGCCATGAAATCCTGGAATGCCTTACTCGCGCTTGCCGCGGCGTCCCTCGCTCTCGGCGTCGGAGCGCAGACCTACCCCAACCGTCCCGTCAAGATGATCGTGCCGTTCACGGCCGGCGGCAGCACGGACATCATCGCGCGGCTCACTGCGGATGCCCTGCGCAAGGAGCTGGGACAGCCCTTCATCGTCGAGAACAAGGGTGGGGCGGCCGGCGCGCTGGGCACGGCGGAGGTCGCGCGCGCGCAGCCCGACGGCTACACGCTGGGCGTGGCCACGGTGAGCTCGATGGTGGTGTACCTCGCCGCGAAGTCGAAGCCCGACTACACGCTGGAGAGCTTCGTGCCCATCACCAACATCGCCTCGATGCCCAACGTGATGTCGGTCGGCCCGTCGATCAAGGCGAAGACCCTGCCCGAGCTCATCGCCTTCCTCAAGGCCAACCCCGACAAGCATTCGTACGCCAGCTCGGGCGTGGGCGGCATCAACCACATGCTCGGCGAGTCGTTCCAGCAGTACGCCGGAGTCAAGCTCGTGCACGTGCCGTACAAGGGCTCGGCCCCCGCGATGCAGGACGTCATCGGCGGCCAGGTCGACATCCTGTTCGACCAGTTCCCCTCGTCCAAGCCCCAGATCGACGGCGGGAAGCTGCGCCCGCTGGGCCTCATCTCGCCGCAGAAGCTCAAGGGCTACGACGTCATGACGATGGAGCAGGCCGGCATGAAGGGCTTCGTCGACGAGGCCTGGTATGGCCTGCTCGCGCCGGCGAAGACCCCGCCCGAGGTGCTCAAGCGCCTCTCGGACGCGATGAAGAAGATCGCGGCCGATCCGGACTTCCGCACCAAGGTCGAGGCCGTGGGCGCGCGCCCCGTGGGCAGTTCCTCCGCCGAGTTCACCGCGCAGGTGAAGGGGGAGATCGACCGCACCAGGAAGCTGATCACCGAGCGCAAGCTCAAGCTCGAGGACAACTAGCAATCAGGGGAGTCCGATGAAAGGAACGCTCGCCGCTGCCGTTGTCGCCCTGGCCACCCTGGCCGCGCCATCGAGTCTCGCGCACCATTCCTTCGCGCAGTTCGACCAGACGCGGGAGATCGAGCTGAAGGGGACGGTCACGGATTGGCAGTTCGTCAGTCCGCACACCTGGCTTTACCTCCTCGTTCCCGGCACCGGCAAGGCGCCCGACAAGTGGAGCGTCGAGGGCCTCGATCCGGTGCTCCTGCGCAAGGTCGGTTTCGCCAAGGACACTTTCGCGCCCGGCGACAAGGTGACCGTCTACGCGTTTCCGCTGCGCAACGGCGCGAAGGGCGCCGCGCTCAACGCGGCCATCCTTCCCGACGGCAGGTTGGTGGGCAAGCGCATGGAGGCTCCGAAGTAACGGGACAGATGCTCGCCGAATTCTGCAACTGGCTCATCCGCACGCCGGCGAGCGTCTGGATCCAGAGCACGCCGTGGGCGGTCCCGGCGGTCCAGACGGTCCATATCCTGGCGATAGCGATCGTCCTGACCTACAACCTCATGCTCGGCTTGCGCCTCATGGGCGTTGCCGGCCGGAGCCGCACCTATGCGCAGATGGCCGGCGAGTCCATGCCCTGGGTGTGGGGCGCGCTCGCGGTGCTCGCGGCCACGGGCCTCATCCTGATCGTCGGCGAACCCGCGCGCGAGCTCCGCAACGCCGCGTTCTGGTCGAAGATGGCGATGCTGGCCGTGGCGATCGCGGTGACCTTCACCCTCCAGCGAAGGGTCCGCGGAAACGCGAGCTACTGGGACGAGTCGCCCGCGAGGCGCCAATCGGGCAAGGTCGTCGCGACCGTCTCGATGATCCTCTGGGTCTCGATCGCCGTCGCCGGCCGGCTGATCGCATATGTCCCCCATGGTTGACCTCGAGAGCCTCGCCGCCAGCCTCGAGGCGTTGCCGTTCGCGAAGGCCATCAAGGAGTCGGAGTGGATGTTCCCGGCGATCGAGGTCTTCCACGTCCTCGCCCTCGCGCTGGTCGTGGGCTCGATCTCGATGCTCGACCTGCGCCTGCTCGGCGGTTCCCGGCATCGCGGGGTGAGGGAGATGACCCGGGAGGTGCTCCCGTGGACCTGGGTCGCGTTCGCGGCCGCGGTCGTGAGCGGGTCGCTCATGTTCAGCTCGGCGGCCGTGAAGTACTGGGGGATGGTGCAGTTCCAGGTCAAGCTGCTGCTGATCGTCGTGGCCGGCATCAACATGCTGGTCTTCCACCTCGTCACGTACCGGGGCGTGGACCGGTGGAACCTCGATGCCGCGACGCCCGTTGGAGCGAAGGTCGCGGGCGGGCTGTCGCTCACGCTGTGGATCGGCGTGGTGACGCTCGGCCGTTCGCTGGGCTTCGTTTGAGTCCCGGCATTCCCCGTCGGCGGCCGGCGCCGGGATGCCGCGGGGTGGCCCACCCGCGGCAGCCGGCGATTTCCTGCTAGTTGCTTTCGACCTGGCCGCGGATCTCCCCGCCGGGGAAGGCTTGCGTATGAATGTTCGCGTAGGCCACGCCGCTGCGGATCGCATCCACCACCTTGGCGAAGTCACCCGGCGATATGCCCTGCGCCGCGGGACCGACCACGCCGGTCGAGTTGAGGACGCCGGAGACAGTGCCACCTGGCGTCGGGCACGCGGGAGTGCCCGCAGGGCCATTGCCGAGATTGGTGCAAAGGAAAACCATGATGCCCCCGTTGGTCGCGCGCTGGCCCAGGTGCAGGTGTGACTGCAGGACCGGCGTCTGGAAGCCGCCGTATGTGAGGACGTATTCGAGCTCGGTGCCTGCCGCGTTGATGCGGGAGTTGAAGCTCGCGCTCGCCCCGCTCGAAAGCGTGGGCACTTCCTGGTAGCCGGAGGGTTCGGCACGCAGGTTCTCGGCAGCGGCGGGCAGCGCGGCCATCAACGCGATCAGGGGAACAACCCGCAGGGACTTGGTCATCTGAGGCCTCCTCGTGGGGAGTTGAAGAGCGCCTCAAGCATCCTCGCGGCCGCGCCGACCGTCTGTCAGATGCGGCCGACGCCAGGCGGAGCATGCCCCGCGTGAATCCAGATCAGGCCCGGTCGCGCAGCTCCCGCACGCCGGTGTGCTCGGCACAGTGGTCGCAGCAGAACATGCGCCCGTCCTTCTCGAGGCCGTGGCCGATGATGCGCGTGCCGCAGTGCTCGCAGGAGGGCGCCAGCGACTGGATCGCGCACTCGAAGCTGTCGAAGGTGTGCGCCTGGCCGGCCATCATCACCTGGAAGGATTTGTCGTAGTCGTTTCCACATCGCTCGCAGCGCGCCATGGCGCCTCCTCGTTTCTGGGGATCCAGGGTTGGATCGGGGCTAACATCATCAGTTCTATGCGCGCCCTCCTGCTCACCCTGGTTCTCGCCCTCGGGCCGCTTGCCGCTCCCGCCCAGGTGGCGAGCCCGCACGCCATCGAGATCCCGAAGTGGTTCAGCGAGTCGTTCCTCGACCTGCGCGAGGACGTGCGCGAAGCCGCGAAGGAAGGCCGGCGGCTGATGCTCTACATCGGCCAGGACGGCTGCCCCTACTGCAAGGCGCTCATGAAGGTGAATTTCGGCGACGAGCAGATCGCGGCCTTCACGCGCAAGCACTTCATCGCGGTGGCGCTCAACATCTGGGGCGATCGCGAGGTGAAGTGGCTCGACGGGCGCGTGAGGCCCGAGAAGGAGCTCGCGCGGTTCCTCAACGTGCAATACACGCCGACGCTGCTCTTCTTCGACGAGAAGGGCGAGGTGGTGCTGAGGCTGAATGGGTACCAGCCCCCGGAGCAGTTTCGCGTCGCGCTCGAGTACGCGCGGCTGCCGAAGGAGGGGCGTCCGGCGTACGCCGAGTACGTGGCTCGAGGCCGGCCGGCAACCCCCGCCCAGCCGGAAGAGGCGCAGATCGCCTCCGCGCGTTCGGCGGGCAAGCCCGTCCTCGTCATCGTCTCGGGGCCGCAGTGCAGGGAGTGCGACGAGCTCGAGCGCGAGGGGCTGCGGCAGCCCGAAGTCGCGCGGGCGCGCCAGGCGTTCACGGTCCTGCGATTCGACTTTGGCGGAGCCTGGGCCCGGGCGAACAACGTGACCTACGCCCCGACCCTGGTGTTCCTCGATCAGCGCGCCATCGAGGTCTTCCGGACGGAAGGCTACCTGCGACCCTTCCACCTGGGCGCCACGCTCGACTACGTGGGAACCGGGGCGTACCGCAGGGAGCCGAGCTTCCAGCGCTACCTGCAGGCGCGCGCGGACCAGCAGCGCGCCGCGGGGAAGACGGTCGACCTCTGGAAATAGGTGTTCGGGGTCCCGCTCAGCGCCACTCGCGCGCCGCGCGCTCGGCCGCCGCACGCGTGTAGAAGAAACCTTCGCGCTCGAAGCCCGCGACCAGCGTGAGCCGCGGCGGGCCGGCGAGGCCGTCGAGCGACCAGTAGATGGTCATGGTCGCGTAGTCGAGCAGCGCCGGGCGGAAGCCGAGGTCGTCGAGGGCCTGTCGCAGGGTGACTGATTCGCGGATGCGGGTCTCGTTCATGGCACCCAGTGTGTCACCGCGATGCGTGCCGGGATATGTGGAATTCCTCATCGACGCGCGTGAAGATTCCGTCAACCTTCGACGAGCGGCACGCGTTCACGGACGAGCGGTCGCGAAAATCCTGGCGAGGCAATTCCCGATTTACGCTCGCGCCCGCGCGCGCCTCGGCGTTTCATGGCGTCTCCGATCAACTCCGACGAAGGGGACCGACATGAAATCGAAGACGTTGTGGCTGGTGGGGGCGGCGGCAGTGTGGTGCCTGGCGGTGACGACTGCCGCCGCCGAGGGCACGAAGGCCGATCGCGTCGCCGACTGCACGGCCGAAGCGCGCACCCTGAAGGGCGAGGAGCGCGACCGCGCCCTCGCCGCGTGCAAGGAGGAAGGCGAGCAAGGCAGCCACTCCCAGCAGAACCGCATGAAGGCTTGCAACGTCGAGGCCGGGCGCAAGGAGCTGCGAGGCGAAGAGCGCCGCGCGTTCATGAGCAGCTGCCTCAAGAACAAGCCGCAATAGAAGGAATGGGGCCAGGTTGGATTTTCAACCTGTCCCCATCTCCCCGCTCCCTGCCCGTTTTGTGACGTAAATCACACCCGGTCCGGCAGGATCCGCCCCCCTTGTGTCATATGTCACAGGGAGGATGTCGTTTAGGAGCGACACCGGACCGGTCATCCGACATACCCTCCCGGCGGTCGCGAACAGTAGAGTGGTGGCTGGTTTTCGTAGCATCATCACTACACGGCGCGAAGGGTTGCAGGAGCGCCGAAAGGGAGTCGAAAATGCGTGCCGCGCTGTTTTGCACCGCCCTGATTGCCGGCCTGGCGCTTCCCGCCGTGGCGAACGAAGGCTTGGACCTTTCGATTAAGTCCAAGAGCATGGCGGCGACGAGCGAGCTGCCGGCCAAGAACGCCGTGGCACCCTTCCGCCATGCGCGCGACCCGATGCCCGAGCTGCTCCTTCGCGAAGAGGATGAGCGTCGTGGCCCGAGCGGTGCGTGCGAAGCCGCCTCCACCGCGCTCTGCTACGACATCACCAGCGGCCGCATCGTCTATCGTGGCGCGCGCGAGTACATGCCGAAGATCGACGGGCTGCAGGCGGAGAGCATCTCGCTGCGCCGCGGCCGCCTGACCCTCAAGTACAGCTTCTAGGTTCCGGCTAGATAGCGACCAACCGCAGCGCCGCGCCCACGGAGTGGGCGGCGCGCGCCTGCACCTGCCCGACACGTTCCCGCGCCTGGAAGGTCCCGCGGTAGCGCGCCTCGAGGTTGGCCGCGGAGATGCGTTCGGTGGCGCGCGCCCGCGCGCGGCAAATGGCGCGCTCGGCGCCTTCGGCGATGTCGCGGCAGTGGCTGACCGCGATCCGGCCCACGCGGTCGATCTCGGCCAGGGCGGCCAGCCGGTCGGCGCGCGACATCAGGGAGGGAGGCGCCTCCACCGCCGCCGCGATACCCAGCGCGGCGGTGAGGGCGCAGATCAACGCCAGCACGAAGCTGGCTGTGGCGTTGACGGTCTTCATGTTCCGCTAGGCGCGGGGGCCGTAGCCCCCGCATTACGGATTACGACTTGACGGCGACCTTCTTGGTCTTGGCCTGCGCCATGGCGCGATCCTTCTCGGCCTTCGCGTCCTTCTTGCACTGGGCCATGTCGGCGCCCTTGAGGTCCTCGCACTTTTCCTTGGCGATCTCGTAGGCGACCTCGGCCTTCATCTTCTCGACATCCTGCGCGTTCTTGTCGTTGGGGTTCTTCTTGAGGTCGAGCTCCTTCTTGGCGAGCTTCTCCTTGCCCTTCGCCTCGGCCTCGCAGATGTCCTTGGCGTTGTCCTTCATCGACTTGCAGGCTGCCTTCGCGGCCTTGGCGTCGGCCTCGATCTTGTCCTTCTCGGCCTTGTACTGGTCGGCCGAGATGCCGGCGTGCTTGTTTTCCATGCTGTTGGGCGTGACCGCCTTGGCGGGCTCGCTGGGGACCTTCTGGGCCGGCGCGAGGGTGGCCGCACCGATCAGGAAGGCCCCGGACAGGGCGGCAATCAGGTTCTTCATTTTCATCAGTAGGCTCCTATTCGGTCGTCCACTTCACGAGACTGCCCACAGTGCCGGCGGCCCCAATCCATGGCGTTACCTGGTTGAGGATTTCAGTGCCCGTTTCCGGGCAATGGCAATCATGTGACGGAGGAGGCGCCGCTTCTGTCGGCGAAGTGGCATTCGCCATCGATTTCGCGGCTGATAGGGACGTCGGCCGTTTCCTACATCGCGGTAGTCCTTTCGCCAGCGACGAAACCGCCACGCTCGCCTCGCGTCCAACCGCCTTCACACCGAGGAGAGAATTGCCATGAGCGCCAAGGCCGCGGGTCCCTTCACCCTTCCGAAACTCCCCTGGGACGACGCCGCGCTCGATCCGGTCATCTCGGCGCGCACCATCCAGCTGCACCATGGCAAGCACCACAAGGCGTACGTCGACAAGACGAACGAGCTGGTCGCCGGCACCCCCCTCGCCGACAAGGCGCTCGACGAGGTCGTGCGCGCCGCGGACAAGGCAAAGGACCAGAAGCTCTTCAACAATGCCGCGCAGGCGTGGAACCACGCCTTCTTCTGGAACTGCCTGCAACCCGGGGCCGGCAAGCCCAAGGGCGACATCGCCCGCCGGCTCGACTCCGACCTGGGCGGCCACGACGCCTTCACCAAGGCGTTCGCCAACGCCGCGGTGGAGTGCTTCGGCAGCGGCTGGGCGTGGCTGGTGGACCGCAGCGGCAAGCTCGAGATCGTGGCCACTTCCAACGCCGCCACGCCGCTGACGCAGAACGTGACGCCGCTTCTCACGCTGGACGTCTGGGAGCATGCCTACTACCTCGACTACCAGAACAAGCGTCCCGAGTATGTCGAGGCGGTGATCGCGAAGCTGCTCAACTGGGAGTTCGCCGCGAAGCAACTGGCGAGCTCGCGCCAGCGCAAAGCGGCTTGATTCCGGCAAGGCCTGAAGCGTAGAGGCTTCAGGTCGGGGGCGATGCCGCGCAGGTAACGCGGGCCGGGGCTGCGGCAAGGTCCGGGAAATGCATGGGCCGCATTTCTCGGATATTGTGCGCGCCATGGGCCCCGCCGAACCCGCCGACCGCCGCGCCACCGCCACCTGGCTCGGCGTGTGCTGCGCGCTCGTTTTCCTCATGGTGCTCATCGGCGGCATCACGCGGCTCACCCACTCGGGCCTGTCGATCGTCGAATGGCAACCGGTCGCCGGCGTGCTCCCGCCCTTGGGCGACGCGCAGTGGCAGGAGCTCTTCGAGAAGTACCAGAAGACGCCCGAGTACCAGCAGCGCAACGCCGACATGGACGTGGCCGGCTTCAAGAAGATCTTCTGGTGGGAGTATGTCCACCGCCTGATGGGCCGCCTCATCGGCGTGGTGTTCCTGCTGCCGTACCTGTGGTTCATGTCCCGGGGCAAGCTCGACGAGGACGTCGCCTGGAAGCTGGGCGGCATCTTCATCCTGGGCGCCCTGCAGGGCGGGCTCGGCTGGTACATGGTGATGAGCGGGCTGGTGCAGGAGCCGCGCGTGGACTCGTTGCGCCTTGCCGCCCACCTCGGCCTCGCGTTCGTGATCTACGGCGCGATGCTCTGGGTCGCCATGGATCTCGTGCGCCGCGAGCGCGTGCCCAACACCGACAGTCTTCGTGGCACCGCGGGCGGCATGGTCGCGCTGGTGTTCCTGCAGGTGATGTCCGGTGCCCTCGTTGCGGGCATCCACGCCGGCTACGCCTATAACACCTTCCCGCTCATGGACGGGCACGTGATTCCGCCCGACATCGCCTTGCTCGAGCCGTGGTATACGAACTTCGCCTACAACATGGCCACCGTGCAGTTCATCCACCGGGTCCTTGCCGTCACCGTGGCGCTCATGGCCTTCGGCGTGTGGCTGGGCGTGCGCCGCGACCTGCCCAATCCCCGCGCGCGCACCTGGAGCAACGTGTTGATCGTGGCCGTGGCGCTGCAGTTCGCGCTGGGGGTGTTCACGCTGCTCCTGCAGGTGCCCGTGAACCTGGGCTTGCTGCACCAGGTGGGCGCGCTCGCGGTCTTCTCGGTGGCGATTGCGCTGCGCCATGCGCTGCGGGAGCAGAAGCGGTTTCAGATGTAAGTCCGAAATGTGACGTAGTTCACTCCGGGGGCGGGCCGCCTCGCGGATAATTCGGCAACTTTTTCCTGTGCCGAATCATGAGCGTAGCCGCACCCTCCCCGGGAGGCAGCAAGCACGCGGTGCGCATGCGGCGATTCCTGCTCGCGGCCTCCGCGTACGCGACCTGCCTGCCGCTCCTCGCCATCGCGCATGGCCTGGGGCTCGCCCCCATGTCGGTGGTGCTGCAGGTCGGCGTGGCGGCCTTCGTGGTGAACGCCGTGCTGTTCGTGATCTTCCGCAGCGGCTGGAACGATCGCTTCGACGACCCCAGCCTCACCTGGCTGCAGATACTGCTCGCCGCGTTCGTGGTGATGTACGCCGCCTACCATTTCGACAGCCAGCGCAGCCTCCCGCTGATGATCCTGCTGGTGGTGCTGATGTTCGGCACCTTCCGCTTCACCACGCGCGAGTTCATGGTCGCGACCGGGATCCTGCTCGCGGGTTATGCCGCGGTGATCAACCTGCTGATGTGGAACAAGCCACAGTCGGTGAACGTGTGGCTGGAGGCGTTCCAGTGGCTCACGCTCGCCTTCGTGCTGCCCTGCATCGCGATGGTGGGTGGGCGGCTCTCGGACATGCGCCAGCGCGTGAGGCGCACCAACGACGAGCTCTCCTCGGCGCTCGCCACCATCCAGAAGATGGCGACCAACGACACGCTCACGGGGCTGCCCAACCGCGCGTTCTTCAACGAGGCCCTGGCGCACGCCATCGCGCAGTCGCAGCGCCACGGCCGCCCGCTCGCGCTCTTCTTCCTCGACCTCGACCGCTTCAAGAACATCAACGACACGCTCGGCCACGGTGTCGGCGACCGCGTGCTGCAGGAGGCCGCGGGGCGCTTGCGCGGCGCGGTGCGCGCGAGCGACATGATCGCGCGCCTGGGCGGGGATGAGTTCGTGCTGCTGGTGGAGGAGTACCGCGATACCGCCCACCTGGGCGAGATTGCCGGCAAGGTGCTGAAGGCCTTCGAGTCCAGCTTCCTGGTGGACGGCCAGGAGCTCGCCCTCTCGGCGAGCGTGGGCGTGTGCCACTACCCGAGCGACGGCGCCGATGCCCAGGAGCTGCTCGCCAGCGCCGACATCGCGATGTACCGTGCCAAGGAGGAGGGCCGCAACCGGCACTGCTTCTACTCGGCGGAGCTCAACCTCCTGACGGGCGAGCGCCTGGCCCTCGAGGCGGCGCTGCGCCACGCGCTGGAGCGTGGGGAGATCGAGGTGCTCTACCAGCCGAAGATCGATTTCGGCACCGGGCGCGCCACCGGCGTGGAAGCGCTCATCCGCTGGCGCCACCCGGAACTGGGCCTGCTGCTGCCGGACAAGTTCATCGGCATCGCCGAGGAAACCGGCGCCATCGTCCCCATCGGCTACTGGACGCTCAAGCGCGTGTGCGAACGCGCGCGGCGCTGGGCCGAACAGGGCTCACCGCTGTCGGTCGCCGTCAACCTGTCGGCGGTCCAGTTCCACGACCCGGAGCTCGTGCCGCGACTGGCGGAGATCCTCACGTCCACCGGCTCGCAGCCGCACATGCTCGAGCTGGAGATCACCGAGATCATGGTGATGAAGGACCCGGACGCCGCGGTGAAGGTCATGGAGACGCTGAGGGCCATGGGTGTGCGCCTGTCGATCGACGACTTCGGCACCGGCCATTCGTCCCTGGGCTACCTCAAGCGCTTCCCGGTGAACCAGCTCAAGGTCGACCGCACCTTCGTGCGCGACCTGCCGCACAACGGCGACGACGTGGCCATCGCCCGCGCGGTGATCGCGATGGCGCACAGCCTGCGGATGAGCGTGGTCGCCGAGGGCGTCGAGGACCGGCAGCAGTTCGAGCTGCTGCGCAGCGAGGGCTGCGACGAGTTCCAGGGCTATTACTGCCGGCCCCCGCTGGCGGAGGCCGACCTGATGCGCTTCCTCGCGGAAGAGCGCGCCGGGAAGGCGCTGGCCGTCGGCTAGAAGCGCGCCTCGTAGGGTGCCGCGGCCTCGAGCAGGGCGCGACCCTTGTTGGCGTGGGCTTTCACGACGCACTTCTCACGGGCATAGCCGCGCAGCGGCGCGCACGACTCGCGCTCGGCAAGGTAACGCGACTCGATGCGGTTGCGCTGCTCCTCGCGGGCGGCGTCGCGCGTCCGGGCGACCAGGACCTCGTCGTTGGAGGCGACGGACACCCTGAGACTGCCCGCCCCGGCCATGTCCAGCGCCGCGGCACTGCTGATCATCACGCCGGTCCCGAGCGCGATGAGAATCGCTCGCTTCCTCATGCTCCCGTCCTCGGTGGTGGGGGACGGCGCCATGATCGTGGGGCCGCAGCTACCGGTCTGTAAGCGCATCGGGCGTAGGGCCTCCGCGCGGCGACTGATCCGCGCGTCGGAATTCTCCTACCGGCGTGTCAGTTACAGCCGCGCAGCAGGAAAATCAGGAAGAGGATCGGGATCGGCACGCCCAGGAGCCAGAGGAGGATGTATCCGGCCTTGCCTTCCTGAACGGCGGGGGCGTGAAGCGGGGGAAATTCTTCATGGGGCGCTTTCTCGGCGATCTCGATTGCGCCCATGCTGAAACGGCGCCGCGCCACCGTGCAGCGTCCGCCGTCTGATTCGCTTGTCGGCTACTGGCTCGCGGTGATGCCGCCGTCGAGGTAGAGCACCTGGCCGGTCACGAAGTCGGATGCCGTGCTGCAGAAGAAGAGCGCGGCGCCCACGATGTCGGCAGGATCGGCGACGCGTCCCAGCGGGATGCGCGCCAGCAAGGCGTTCCAGCGCTGCTCGTCCGAGCGCCACTTCTCCGCCGCCTCCGTGAGCACGACGGTCGGCGCGATACCGTTCACGGTGATGCCGCGCGGGGCGAGCTCGAGCGCGTGCTGCTTCACCAGCATCACCATGCCGCCCTTGGTGGCGCAGTAGGCCGAGTAGCCGAAGCCGCGCATGCCCAGCTGCGAGCGCACCGAGAGCAGGTGGACCTGCTTGCCGCCGCGACCCTGGTGGCGTGCCGCGGCCTGCGCCAGGAACATCGCCGAGCGCAGGTTGGTGCGGTAGATCTCGTCGAAGGTGTCGGCCGTGACCTCGGCCAGCCGCTGCTCGCGGTTCTTGCCGATGCAGTTCACCAGGAGGTCGAGCCCTCCGAGAAGGCTCGCGGCGCGGTCCACGCCCGCCGCGATGCTCTCCACGCTCTCGCCGTCGAGCTCGATGCCGTGGGCGGTGTGGCCCGCCTTTGCGAGGCGGCTGGCCAGCGCCACGGCCTTCGACTCGCTGCGGCCGGCGACGACGACGCTCGCGCCCGCTTCGCACAGGCCCTGGGCGATCGCGCCGCCGATGCCGCCGTAGCCTCCGGGCACCAATGCCCGTTTGCCGCTGAGCTCGAAGAGTTTCATTTTCTCTAGGGAATTACAGACGGGAAGAACGAGTGGGGGGGAGTGGGGGGGAGTAAACCGGGGTGTGTGTGCTTCGTGCCCGAGGATCCATGGCCACGAACAACACATTCTTGCCTTTCGCTTTACTCCCCCCCACTCCCCCCCACTCGTTCTTCCCGGCTGTAGTTCGTTCAATCCATTTGAAGCCCACCGTTGAGGTCCAGGACCTCGCCGGTGATGAAGCCGGCGAGCGGCGAGGCCAGGAAGCAGACGGCGTGCGCGAACTCCTCGGGCTCGCAGAAGCGTCCCACGGGGATCTGGGCGAGGATCTGGCGCTGCTGCGCCTCGTTCAGCTGCTCGGTCACCATCGGCGTCTTCACGTATGCCGGCGCGATCGCGTTCACGGTCACGCCGTACGGAGCCGCCTCGCGCGCGAGCGAGAAGGTGAGCGAGGCGAGCGCGCCCTTGGACGCGGCGTAGGAGGTGCCCGCGGTGAGGCCGCCGGTCTTGGCGGCGAGGGAGGCCACGTTGACGATGCGCCCCCAGCCGCGCTTCTTCATGCCGGGCAACACGGCGCGCGACCAGTAGAACGCCCCGTCGACGTTCACGGCCATCACGCGGCGCCACTCGCCGTCGTCGGTGGCCTCGGCCTTGTTGTTCGAAAGCACGCCGGCGTTGTTGATCAGGACGTCGACGGGCCCCAGCTGGGCCTCGACCTGCGCGTGGGCCTGGCGCACCGCCGCCGGGTCGCTCACGTCGCAGGGGACACCGGCCGTGGTGCCGCGCAGGAACCGCACGACGCTGTCCAGCCGCAGGGCATCGACATCGACGAGGCCGACCCTCGCGCCGTCCTCGAGCATGGCGCGCACCAGCGCCATGCCCATCGCGCCGGCCGCGCCGGTGATCACGACCGTCTTGTCCTTGAGGCTCATGGCGCGATTCTACCGACCTATGCATCCAGGGCGCTCTTGCGGCCGAAGAGCCCCCGGGCGCGGAAGGTCACCACCAGGATGAAGAGGATGTACATCGACATGAGCGACCACTCGGAGGCGTAGGCGCCGGTGATGCCCACGACCAGCCCCACGAGGATGCCCGCGACCACCGCGCCCCAGTAGCTGCCCACGCCGCCCAGCACGATGATGAGGAAGGCCGGCACGACGGCATCGACGCCCACGTGCGGCCGCAAGCCCCAGATCGGCGCGATCACGATGCCGGCGGCGGCGGCGAGCGCGGTGCCCAGCGCGAAGACGCCCAGGCGCAGGCGCGAGAGGTTGTACCCGAGCGCCCGCACCATCTCGCTGTCGTGCGCCCCGGCCTTGATGACCGCGCCGACGCGGGTGCGCTCGATGAAGAACCAGAGGGCCGCGATCAGCACCGCGGCGATGGCGCATGCCCAGAGGCGGTACTTGGCATAAATCAGGTCGCCGATGAGCATCGCGCCCGACATCGCTTCGGGCACCGGCAGCACGCGCTCGCGCGAGCCCCACGTTGCGCGGATCGCCTCCTCGATCACCAGCGCCGCCCCGAACGTGAGCAGCAGGCCGTAGAGCGGGTCGCGCCCGTAGGTTCGCCGCATGCAGAGCTCGAGCACCGTGCTCGATGCCGCCACGACCAGCGGCGCGGCCACCAGCACGCCCACCCACGCCGCCATCGACGGCGTGGACGAGGGCCCCAGCATCTGCAGCGCCACGTACGCGCCCAGGGCGAAGAGCGAGCCGTGGGCGAGGTTGATCACCTCCATCACCCCCACGATGAGCATGAAGCCCAGCGCGATGAGGGCGAACAGCAGGCCGAGCGACAGCCCGTTCACCACATGAGGGAGGAGGTTGGTGAGGAATTCCATTTGCAGGGCGTTACCCCAAAAAGCTCCTCACTGAGGGCACTGAGGAGGCACTGAGGGCACTGAGAGAGAAAGGCATGTCATTCGTGCCAATGGTGAACGCAGCCACGAAACCAAACACAGGCCTCTCTCAGTGTTCTCAGTGCCTTCTCAGTGCTCTCAGTGAGGAGCTTTTGGGGTAGTTCTCTAGACTTCGTAAGTCGGCGTGGCCTCGTAGGCTTCCAGCTTGCAGGCACCCGCAGCGTCCTTGTCTTCGACCTCGGCGGGCGGCACGTTGGAGAGGATCTTGAAGATGTCGTCCTTCTCCGCGGGCTTGTCGTTGTACGTCGCCATGTAGATCGTCTGCTGCATCTGGTGCGTCGCGGGATTCATGTACGCGTCGAAGTGCTGCATGCGCTCCTTCGCGCTCACCTTGAGGCCCTCGAGCTCCTTGATGACCTTGATGTTGTTGGTGGAGCCGGCGCGCTCGACCGCGCGCAGCAGCTCGCGCGTGGCCATGTAGCCGTTGTAGTAGACATTGCCCGGGACCTTGATCTGCACGCCGGGATAGGCCTTCTGGTACTTCTCGACGAATTCCTTCACCCCCGGGAGATCCAGGCGGTAGTACCAGTTGGTGCCGAAGACGCCGAAGATCTCCTCGGGTCCGAGGCCGTAGACGTCGGGCCAGTCCTGCTGGTTGTTGATCCAGGCGAAGGACTTGTCGAGCTTCAGCTGGACCACCTGCTTCCTCAGCGCCTTGAGGTCGTCGCCGCCCACGGCCGCGGCGACGACCTGGGGCTTCATCTGCTGCAGCTTGATGAGGTAGGCGCTGAAGTCGCGCGTGTTCTGCGGCACCATCAGCTCGTCCACGATCTTGGCGCCGTGCGCCTCGGCGAGCGTGCGCGTGGCCTTCGACGTCTGGTGGCCCCAGACGTAGTCGTTGGTGAGCAGCACCCAGTTCTTGCCGCTCACCTTGATCGCGTTCTTCACGATCGCGTGGGCGAAGTTGGTGCCGTTGCCGTCCCAGACGAACTTGGTGCGGTGGCAGTTGACCCCGGCCTCGGTGGGCGAGCTCGAGTTGGTGTTGAGGAAGATGCAGCCGTATTTCTGCGCGACCTGCGAGATGGCGTTGGCGACCCCCGAGTGCAGCGCGCCGATGAGGAAGGCGCACTCGTTGCGCGTGATCATGCGCTCGGCAACACGCGAGCCCGTGGCGGGCGTGGTCTCCGTGTCCATGTGCAGCGCCTCGACCGTGCGCCCGAGCACGCCGCCTTTCTCGTTCGCCTCCTTGATGGCCATCATCGCGCCGAGGCGTTCCTCGCCGCCCGAGGCGCCGTACTGGCCCGAGGCGTCCATGGTGAGGCCGATGGTGAGCGGCTTCTTCGCCGCCGCTTGCGCCCAGGCGTGGTTGACCGCCCAGGGGCCGAAGAAACTGGTGGCCGAACCGGCGGCGATGGCTTGCATGAGGCTGCGGCGCTTCTTCGAGACTGTTTTCTTGTCACTCATTTTTCTCTCCTCCTAACGGGGCACGATTTTCAGCTGGTTGAGTTGCTCCTGGGCTTCGATCATCGACGGGACCATCTTCTCGCCCAGCCCCATGGCCGTGGCGAGCTCGAACGATTGGTGCACGGTGTTGCCGAGGAAGCTGGCGACGTGCTGCTCCTCGGCGAGGTGCGTGTAGTAGCGCATGTCCTTCGCGGCGTTCTGGATCGCGAACTTCATTTTCGTGAGGTCGCCCGCCACCGCGCCTCCGCCCATCATCTGGAAGATGGGCGAGTTGATGGCGCCCATCGACACCACCTCGAAGAGCTTGTCGAGGCGCACGCCCGCCTTCGCGGCCACCGCGAAGCCTTCCGCGATCGAGGCGACGATGGTCATGGCGAAGAAGTTGTTCACGAGCTTGAGCGTGTGGCCGGCGCCCGGCGGGCCCACGTGGAAGATGTTCTCGCAGTAGCCGGCGAACACGGGCTTCAGGCGCGCGAAGTCGGCTTCGGATGCGCCCACCATCGTGTTGAGGCGCCCTTCCTCGGCCTCCTTGGGCGTGCGCGCGAGCGGGGCGTCGACGAACGCGACGCCCTTGGCGGCGAAGGCCTCGCGGATGCGCGCGGTCGAGCCGGGCTCGGCGGTCGAGGTGTCGACCACGGTGAGCCCGGCGCGCGCGGCGGAGAGCAGCCCCTTCTCCCCGAACACGTTCGCCTCGACCTGCGGGGAGCCCGTGACGCACAGGATCACCACGTCGCTCGCGGCGGCCAGCTCGGCCGGCGTCTTCACTTCCTTCGCGCCGGCCGCGACCAGGTCCGCGAGGCGCGAGCGGTCGCGGTGGACGGTGAAGCTCAGTGGAAAGCCCTTGGCGAGCAGGTTCTTCGCCATGCCGTGGCCCATCAGGCCGACGCCGATGAAGCCGATGCGCGGATTGCTCATGCCGTTTCCCTCATCCTTTCCCTGGATTGCCACATTCCGATGACCTCCTCGTAGCGCGCGGCGATGTCGCCCACTGCCTGCGCGTCATTCCAGTCGCCCCTGAACCACGCCTCGGCGGCGGGGGCGAAGATCGAGCGGCCCACCGCGAATCCGCGCACCCAGGGGCTCGACGCCGCGGCGGCGAAGCCCTCGCGCAGCCGGTCGGCCGCCACTTCCATTCCCAGCACCAGCACGCCGCGGCACAACGGGTCGAAGCGTTCGATCATTTCGTCCACGTGGCGCCACGCGGCGGGCTGCGTCTGCGGCGGCAGTTTCCACCAATCGGGTTTCACGCCGTTGGCGTAGACGGCTTCGAGCGCCCGCGCGATGGTCATGGGGTTGGCCGAGGCGCCGGCGGGCGGGACGATTTCGAGCAGCAGCTCGCGTCCCGTGGCCGCGCACGCTTCGGCGATGGTCTCGATGCGCGCGAGCTGCGCGGCCTGCAGGGGCGCGGGATCGTCCGGATGAAACGCCACCAGGCATTTGGCGACGTGTTCCGTGGGCCAGGCGCGCATCGCGAGGCCCACGTTGTCCCCGGCGTCGAACGCGAGCGGAATGGCGCCCGGCTTCTCGACCGGCCGCGCGATCCAGTAGCCCTGCCCCGTGAGGCGCGCCAGGATCGCCTCGCCGTAGCGGTCGTCCACGATGGCGCCGGTGCCGCTACGTCCACCGCTCACTCGCAGGAACGCGTCGGCGACGAGAGCCTTGAATTGCGGGATCCGGAAGCGCTCCGTGCCGCGCGCGGCCGCCAGCGCCTCGAGCTGCGTGCGATGGTCGAAGGCGAGCACCAGCAGCGGTGAGGCGACGCGGCGGCGCGTCGTCGTACGGTGCAGGTGCTCGATCACGGCGTCCTCGCGCACACGCGGGCTCGTTGCTCCGTGGTCGAGGAAGTGGTCCAGCTCCGCGGCGCTCGGCATCGCGGGGGCGCATCCGTGGCGCGAGACCACGAGCGCTCCGCAGGCGTTGGCGAGGCGTCCGCAGCGCTCGAGGGCCTCGCCCCTCAACCAGCCGCGCAGGAACCCGGCCATGAACCCGTCGCCGGCGCCGAGCACGTTGAATACCTCGACCGGGAAGCCGGGCATGTGCACGCCGCCCTCGAGCGAAGCGGGGATGGCGCCCGCGAACGCCGTGCACCCCCGCGGACCCAGCTTGACCACCAGCAGCGCGGAAGTGATGGCGCGGACATTGCGCAGGGCGGCGATCACGTCGCTCGCGGCACCCGCCACGGCGAATTCCTCCTCGGTGCCCACGACCAGGTCGCAGAGGGACAGCAGCGCGCCGATGCGCTTTGCCGCTTCGGCCGAGGGCGTTGCGCGCTCGGCGCCGTCGGCGGGCCGCGCGAGGCCCCAGAGCACGGGACGATAGTCGATGTCGAGGACCACCCGCCCGCCGGCGGCGCGCACCTCGCGCGCGGCGCGTTCGCACGCGGCCCTCGGCTCCGCGGCGGAAAGGTGGGTGCCGGAAATGAGCAACGCGCCGCAGTGCGCGAGAAACGCCGCGTCGAGATGTCCCTCGGCGAGCGCCATGTCGGCGCAGTTGTCGCGGTAGAAGACGTGCGGGAAATCGCCCGCGCCGCGGATGGCGAGGAAGACGAGGGCGGTGAGGCGGCGCGGGTCGGTGGAGACCTGCGAGACGTCCACGCCTTCACGCTCGAGCGTCGCGCGCACGAAGCGGCCGTTCTGCTCGTCGCCTACGCGCGTGATCATCGCGACTCTCAGGCCCAGCCGTGCCGCACCCACGGCGGTGTTGGCGGGCGAGCCCCCGAGGTAGCGGGCGAACGTGGCCGTGTCCTCCAACGGGGCGCCGACCTGCTCGCCGTAGAGGTCCACGGCGGCGCGGCCCATGCAGGCGAGCTCGAACGACGGGGCGCTCATGACTTCTTCATCCGGGGCCGGGCCCGTACCTGGCCCCGGTTGGCTTTTCCGGCCAGCTCGTGGCCGACGCTCACCACCAGCGCCTGCGCGAGGCAGAGGGGCTCGACCAGCGAGCGGAAGGGGCGGTCGCTCGGGTCGCCGAGGTCGAAAGCCACCGTGGCATTGCGGGCGAGCGGGCTCACGGCGCTGTCGGTGATGACGACGACGTCGATGCCGCGGCGCCAGGCGTCGGCGGCGAGCTCGATCACCTCGGGGGAGTAGTTGCGGAAGCTCACCGCGACCAGCGCGTCGCCGGGGCGGATCGCGCGCGCCTGCTCACGCGCCATGCCGCCCACGCCGTCGATCAGCTGGACGGGCAGCTCGAGCTGGGCGAGGGCGTAGCCCAGGTAGCAGGCGACGGGGAAGGCGCGGCGCTGGGCGAGGACGTGGATGCGCTCGGCGCCGGCGAGCAGCCGCACGGCGTGATCCAGCCGCTCCGGCGCCACGTGCTCCTCGAGATGCGAAAGGTGGGCGATGGAGTCGGTGACGAAGTCGTGCAGCACCGCCTTGGGCCGGGAAAGGGCGGGGGCCGCGCGCCTGAGGCTCGCGATGCGCTCGCGGTAGCTGCCGCTGCGCTGGACCAGGCGGTCGCGGAAGATGCGCTGCATGTCGGTGTAACCGTCGTAGCCGAGCGCCTGGGCGAAGCGCACCATGGCGGAGGGCTGGACTTCGGCCTTGCCGGCGGCTGCGGCGACGGTGTCGAGCGCCACGTCCTGCGGGCGCTCGAGCGCGAAGCGCGCGATGCGCTGCAGCTGGCGCGACAACCCCGGGAAGCGCCGGCCGATCTCGGCCTGGAGCTCTTCGTAGTCGGCGGCAGGGGCGCCCATGCCGGGATTAGAACAAACATTCTTGCCTGTTGCAATATTGGAACGTATATTTAAGCCGTGAGCGCGCCCTCGCGTCCCCCGCTGGTGCCGCTGCCCCTGGTGGCGGCGGCCGCCATCCTCGGCACGTCCCCGTGGTGGGTCGCCTCGGTCGGCCTCTATCCCTACCTCGCGCTCGAGATCGTGATCTGGATGATCTTCGCGCTCGGCTACAACCTGCTGCTGGGGCAGGGCGGGCTGCCGTCGTTCGGCCATGGCGCGTTCTTCGGCGTGGGCGCGTACGCCTTCGGCCTCGCGCTGAAGGGCGGCTCGGGCCTCTGGGGGTCGCTCGCGCTCGGCATCCTCGGCGCCGCGGTGGCCGGGGCGATCGTGGCCGCGTTCATCTCGCACCGGCGCGGCATCTACTTCGCGCTGCTCACGATCGCGTTCGGCCAGGTGTTCTGGTTCACGTCGATCAAGTGGCACAGCCTCACGGGGGGCGAGGACGGGCTGCTCAACATCAGGCGTCCGGCGATGGTCGCCTCGAACGAGTCGCTGCACCTGTTCGCGCTCGGCGCGCTGGTGCTGGTCGTGCTCTTCCTCTGGCGGCTCGCGCATTCGCCCTTCGGGCGCGTGCTGGGCGCGATCAGGCAGAACGAGGAGCGCGCGAAGTTCGCGGGCTACAACACGTGGCTCTACAAGTGGAGCGCCTTCACGATTTCCTGCGCCGTCGCCGGCCTCGCCGGGGCGCTCTTCGCGCTCGCGCAGCAGTCCGCCTATCCCAACGTCATGAGCCTGCACCAGTCGGGCTTCGTGGTGATGATGGTGCTGGTGGGCGGCGGGCTGGTGAGCTTCTGGGGGCCGATGCTGGGCGTGGCCTTCTTCCTGCTCGCGCGCGACCTGCTCGGCGCCTACACCGAGACGTGGCTGCTCTGGTTCGGGCTGCTGTTCATGGCGATGGTGCTCTACAAGCCTGAAGGCCTCGTGGGCATGTGGCGCGACTCGGTGTCCTGGTGGAAGCGTCGATCGGGCGCGGCGATTCCGGGTGCTCCCGTCGGACGAGGGGGCGCGCAGTGACCGCCCTGCTTTCCGTGCAGGGCTTGTCGAAGCGCTTCGGCGACCGCGTGGTGCTGCAGGGCGTGAGCTTCGACGTGGGCGCGGGCGAAGTGCACGGGATCATGGGCCCGAACGGCGCCGGCAAGACGACGTGCTTCCACACGCTCACCGGCCGCTACCGGCCCGAGGCCGGGCGGGTGACCTTCGAGGGGCTCGACGTGACCGGGCTGGCGCCCCGCCTCATCGCGCGGCTGGGGATCGCGCGTTCCTTCCAGCTCATGAACCTCTTCAACGACTACAGCGCGCTCGAGAACGCGATGGTCGCGACGCCGGAGTTCCGCGAGCGCGGCTTCGACACCTGGTCGGACGCCTGGCGCGCGGGCCCGGCGCGTGACCAGGCCGCCCAGGTGCTCGCGGACGTGGGCCTCGCGGGCAAGGAGGATGTGCGCGCGAAGGACCTCGCCTACGGCGAGCGCCGCGCGCTCGAGATCGGCGTGGCCCTGGCGGCGAAACCGCGCCTGCTCTTCCTCGACGAGCCCACCGCGGGCCTCGGCGCCGAGGGCACCGAGCGCCTGCGCCAGCTGCTCGGCCGCCTGCGGGGACGGATCACGATGGTGGTGGTGGAGCACGACATGCGCTTCCTGCTGGGGCTCGCCGACCGCGTCTCGGTCATCCACTGGGGCCAGGTCATCGCGCGCGGCACGCCCGCGGAGCTGCGCGCCAATCCCTGGGTGCAGCGCTCGGCCCTCGCCTAGATGCTCGCGATCGACAACATCGAGACCTTCTACGGCGAGACGCAGGCGCTCTTCGGCGTCTCGCTCGCGGTCGCCGCGGGCGAGGTCGTCGCGTTGCTGGGCCCCAACGGCGCCGGCAAGACCACGACGCTGCGCTCGATCCTCGGCCTCACGCGCGCGCGCCGCGGCCGTATCGCCTTCGACGGGCGCGACGTCACGCACGCGCCCACCCACGAGATCGCCCGCGCCGGCGTGGGCTGGGTGCCCGACGATCGCCGCGTCTTCCCGGCGCTCACCGTGGCGCGCAACCTCGCGATCGCGATCCGCCGTACGCGCTTTCGCGCCTGGACGATGAAGGAATGCTTCGAGGTGTTCTCGGCGCTCGAGCACCTGCAGCCGCGCGAGTGCGAGAACCTCTCCGGCGGCGAGCTGCAGATGGTGGCGATCGCGCGCGTGCTCCTGGGCGCGCCGGGCCTGGTGCTGCTCGACGAACCGAGCCAGGGGCTCGCGCCGCGGCTGGTGCAGGAAGTGATGCGGGTCGTGCGCCGGCTCCGGGACGAGGGCGTGGGCGTGCTGCTGGTCGAGCAGAACGTGTCGACGGCGCTGGAGATCGCCGACCGGGCCTGCGTGCTCGACCGGGGGCGCGTGGCCTATTCCGGGCCGGCCGCGGCACTGCGCGGGGACGCGGCGCTGCGCCGCAGCCTCCTGGGAGCGTAGCGATGCTGCGCGTGGAGGGCCTGCGCAAGGTCTACACCCGAGGCTGGCTCGCGCGCTCGCCGACATTCACGCTCGAGGCCGACTTCCAGGTCGATTCGCCCGCCATCGTCGGCGTGCTCGGGCCCAACGGCTCGGGCAAGACCACGCTCTTCGAGCTCATGACCGGCAGCAACCGGCCGACTGCCGGGCGCGTGCTCTGCGCCGGCCAGGACATCCACCGGGTGCGCTACGCCGAGCGCGCGCGGCTCGCGATGCACTACCACCAGTCCTACCAGGTGCGCGCGTTCCGCAAGACCGTGCCCTCATTCATGCTCGAGCGCTCGAGGAGCGCCACCCCCCTCGTGCACCTCTTCGACGAACCGCAGTTCAGCCTGCAGGACGGCTACGTGGGCTTCATGCTCGACTTCTTCCGCCGGTTGCGCGGCGAGGGCAAGGTCGTGTTCGTGTGCCTGCACCCCAACGAGCCCTTCCACCTCGAGCTCCTCGCCGAAGCCTGCGAGCGCTTCATCTTCGTGAACCGCGGCCGGCTCACTCACGGCGCTAGCCTGGGCGCGCTGGCCGAGAATGAGGCATTCAGGAGCTACCTGGGACAGCTCGCCGCATGCCTCCCGGAATAAACGGGGTCAGACTCCAATTAAGTTAATCAGGGGGGTTTTTCGATGAAAACCCCCCTGATTAACTTAATTGGAGTCTGACCCCGTTTATTCCGATGCCTCGCGTCCACGCCGAATTCCGTTTCTACGAGGAGCTGAACGACTTCCTGCCCGAGGAACGGCGCAAGCGCGACTTCGACATCGAGGTCGATCGCGCGCGCTCGGTGAAGGACGCGATCGAGTCTGCGGGAGTGCCGCACACCGAGGTGGACCTGATTCTCGTCGACGGGGTCTCGGTGGACTTCGCGCACGTGCTCCGTGGCGGCGAACGCGTCTCGGTGTATCCGATGTTCGAGCTCATCGACATCTCGCCGGTCGTCCGCCTGCGCCCGCGACCGCTGCGGGATCCGCGTTTCGTGGCCGACGGGCACCTGCGCAGCCTCGCGCGGCACCTGCGCATGATCGGCTTCGACACGCTCTGGGACAACGCCTGGGACGACGACGAGATCGTGAGCCTGGCCGCGATGCAACGGCGCACCATCCTCACGCGTGACAAGGGGATGCTGCGCCGCGGCGAGGTCGAGCGCGGCTACTTCGTGCGCGCCACGCGGACCGAGGCGCAACTGGCCGAGGTCCTGCGCGCGCTACAGCTCGAGCCCCTGGTCCAGCCCTTCACCCGCTGCCGCGAGTGCAACACCCCGCTGGAGGATGTGCCGAAAGCCGCCGTGCTCGCATGCCTGCCCGACAAAGTGCGCGACCACTACGAGCGCTTCAAGCGCTGCCCCGGCTGCGAGCGCGTGTACTGGGAGGGGACCCATTACGAGCGGATGAAGAAAATAATCGGGGTCAGACTCCAATTGAGTTAATTGGGGGGGGTCGGGAAAATAATCGGGGTCAGACTCCAATTAAGTTAATCAGGCGTTTTCAGGGAGAAAACTGCGCGATTAACTTAATTGGAGTCTGACCCCGATTATTTTCCCGACCCCCCCAATTAACTCAATTGGAGTCTGACCCCAGTTATTCAGGGCGTGCTGCAGTTCAAGTAGACCGACTGATGCTCGCGGGCCGAGGCGGATTTCGTGACCTGGCCGCACCAGTAGACGATCTCGAGCGTCTTGCGCTGGCCGTGGTGCGGGTCGCCGCACATGTCGTTGCTCACGTTGAAGGAGTAGGTGCTCTTGCCGTTGGCGTGCCGGCCGACCCAGCGCGACGCGTCGCAGTTCTTCGAGCCCGAGCCGTAGAAGGCGCTGGTCACCTTGATGGGACCCAGGATCACCGGCGGTGGCGGTGGCGGGGCCGCGGCGGCCGGCGGTGCGGCGTAGGCCTGGCCCGAACGGCGCGCCTCCTCCAGGCCGCGCTTGTAGCCGCGGTCGTAGCCGCTTTCGTAGCCGCGGCGGTAGGCCTCGCGCTCTTCCTTGCGATCGCGATACTCCACGGGCTCGTCCTCGGTGCGGTAGGACTGCGCGGAAGCGGACGTGGCGGCCAGCAGCAGGCCGATGGTGGCGACTTTCTTGACGTTGTTCATTCAGGCGCTCCTCAGGTGCCAGGCCTTGGGCCGGGTGAAGGTCTCGATGCCGTAGGTCGATAGGGTAAGGCCAATTCCCGAATCCCCCACGCCCGACCAGGGCAAGCGCGGGCTCACGCGATCGCAGCAGTTCCAGTACACCGAGCCGCTCCTCAACTGCGCGAGGATACGCTCGGCGCGCGTCCGGTCGGGGGTGTACACGCCCGCGGTGAGTCCGTAGCTCGTGTCGTTCATGAGGCGCACGGCCTCCGCGTCGTCCCGTGCCGGCATGATGCCGATGATCGGCCCGAAGCTCTCGTCGCGCATCACCGCCATCGAGTGGTCGACCTCCACCAGCACCGTGGGCTCGAACCAGTTGCCCTTGCCCTTGATGCGCTTGCCCCCGACGAGCACCTTCGCGCCCTTCTGCACCGCGTCTTCGACCTGCGCCTCGAGCACCTTCAGCTGCGGTGCGCGCGTGAGCGGGCCGATGTAGGTGGCGTCGTCCGCAGGGTCGCCGCGCTTGAAGCGCTTGACCTCGGCCACGAAGGCGTCCACGAACGGGGCGAATACGCGCTCGTGCACATAGATGCGTTCGACCGAGCAGCAGCTCTGGCCGGTGTTGTAGAAGGCGCCATCGGCGATGCCCGCCGCGGCCTTCGCGACATCCACGTCCTCGCAGACGTAGATCGGGTCCTTGCCGCCCAGCTCCAGCTGCAGCTTCACCAGCCGGCCCGCGATCGCTTCGGCGATGTGCTTGCCGGTGGCGACCGAGCCGGTGAAGAAGATGCCGTCGACCGGTTGGCCGATGAGGGCGCCTCCCACCTTGCCGTCCCCGATGACGGCGGTGAAGACGCCCTCGGGAACGCCCGCCGCGTGCAGCAGGCGCGCGATCTCGAGCCCCGTCATGGCCGCGAACTCGGAGGGCTTGTAGAGCACGGTGTTGCCGGCGAGGAGGGCGGGCACGAACACGTTCGTGCCGACGAACCAGGGGTAGTTCCACGCCGAGATGTTGGCGACCACGCCGAGGGGCTCGTGCGAGATGCGCTCTTCCATCGGATCGCCCGCGCTGCCGGAGACGCTCAGCGGTCGCAGCGTCTTCGCCGTCGCCTCGAGGAAGAAGTCGATGCGGGGCAGCACGCCCTTCATCTCGTTCCTCGCCTGCGCGATCGGCTTGCCCGTCTCGGTGGAGAGCACCTTCGCGAGGCGCTCGCTGTCGGCCACCACCAGCTCGCGAAAACGGACGATCGCATCGAGGCGCTGCCGGATCGGCATGTGCCCCCAAGCGGGCTGCGAGGCGCGCGCGCGTTCATACTTCGCCTTCACGCTCTTCGCGTCGTCGGCGGGCAGCGTGGCGATGGTCGCGCCCGTTGCGGGATTGGTGACCTTCAAAGCCATGGCTTCTTCCCTTGTCTGGACGGCACTATTCACGCATCCGGGTACGAATCGCCCTGTTTGTTTGTTTCCCCGACCCCGTGGCGCAGAATGCTCGCACCTATGTCAATGATAACAATGAGATTCACGGCCGCCCTGGTTGGGCTCCTCCTCCCCGCTTGCGTGCATGCCGCAGCCGGCGTTTCGGCCGGCTACAAGCACAGCCTCGCGGTCGCCGCCGACGGCAGCGTACGCAGCTGGGGTGACGACAGCGCGGGCGCGCTCGGCATCGGACGCTCGCTCGTCACGAGCACGCCTACGGCGGTGGTGGGGTTGGGAGGCGTGATCCAGGTCGCCGCCGGGGGCGAGTACACCGCCGCGCTCAAGGCCGACGGCACGGTGTGGACGTGGGGCCGCAACGAGAACGGGCAACTGGGCGACGGCTCCCTGACCGCGCGCTCGATTCCCGTCCAGGTCGCGGGCCTCACGCAGGTCGCGCAGATCGCCGTCGGGCGCTTCCACATGGTCGCGCGCCGCAACGATGGCAGCGTGTGGACCTGGGGCTCGAACAACTACGGCGAGCTCGGCGACGACGGTTACCCGCGCAGCACGCCTGCCCGGGTGGCGGCGATCTCAGGCGCCGTGGAGATCGCGGCGGGCACGTATCACTCGATGGCGCGTACCGCCGATGGCCGCGTGTGGGCGTGGGGAGCGAACGACACCGGCCAACTGGGCGACGGCACGATCGCCGAACCCTATCGCGGCCGCTTCGCGCCCATGCCCGTGGCCGGGCTCGACAACGTCGCGCAGATCGCCGGGGGCGCTACCCACAGCGTCGCCGTCAAGGTCGACGGAAGCGTCTGGGCCTGGGGCGCCAACGACCAGGGGCAGATCGGCGACGGCACGACGGCGCCGCGACCGTTGCCGACGCGCGTGTCGGGGCTCGGGAGCGTGGTGGAGGTTTCGGCCGGCCCCTTGTACACCGTCGTTCGCAAGAACGACGGCACCATCTGGGCGTGGGGCAACGGCGGCAACGGCCAGCTCGGCGACGGCAACTACGCGGCGGTGGTCGTGCCGGTGCAGCTTCCCATGACGGGCATCGCGCAGCTCGCCGCCGGCTTCCTGCATTCGCTCGCCCTCGCCAGCGACGGCGGTCTCTGGGCGTGGGGCTCGAACGGTTCGGGCCAGCTCGGAGACGGGACCACGGACTCGCGGCCGATTCCGAGCCGTGTGGCCGGCGTCACGAACCTCTCCGCAGTCGCCGTCGGCGCTGCGCATTCCGTGGCCCTGCGCCGCGACGGCACGGTGATTACCTGGGGCGAGAACGCGTGGGGCCAGCTCGGAAACGCCGCGCTCACGTTCCGCTCGGTGCCTTCCGTGATCCCGGGACTCGCGGGAGTCACCGCCGTAGCGGGCGGCGGCACCGTGTCCCTGGCCTTGACCGCGCAGGGCACCGTGTACGAGTGGGGCAACCTGATCGGCTATGGGGTCGGGCTCTCGTCGCCGCGGCTGGTCGAGGGGCTGAGCGGTGTCACGGCGATCTCCGCGGGCGGCTACCACGTGGTCGCGATCCTCGCGGACCGCACGCTGCGTGCATGGGGCAGCAGCTATCGCGGCCGGCTGGGCAACGGCACGGACGAGGGCACGCTCGTGCCCGTCACCGTTTCGAACCTCGGCAACGTCACACGCGTTTCCGCCGGCCTCTCCCACACGCTCGCCGTGCGTGCCGATGGCACGGTGTGGGGATGGGGAGAGAACGACTTCGGCCAGCTGGGCGACGGCACCACCACGGACCGCGGCGTGCCCGTGCAGGTGGCTGGTGTCCTGAACGCCGTCGCCGTGGCCGCCGGGCCGCAGCATTCGCTGGCGCTGCTCACCGACGGCACCGTGCTGGCATGGGGCCGTAACTACGAGGGCCAGCTGGGCGACGGCAACGAGCCCATGCGCCTCAATCCCACGCGCGTGAACGGCCTTCCCCCGGCGACCACGATCGTCGCCGGGCGCGATTTCTCGGTCGCGCTCTCGGCCGGTTCGGTGTGGGCATGGGGTGTGAACTACAACGGCGGCATCGGCTGCCGCAGCTGCGACGGGCGCTCCGGGCCGGTGCGCATCGCCGGCATCGAGCGCGTGACCTCCATCAGCACCTTCGCGTTCCACGTCCTCGCCATGCGCGATGACGGCGCCGTCTACTCCTGGGGCGGCGGCACGCTCGGCGAGCTCGGCAACGGCACGCTCGTCGACCGGGAGTATCCGGTGGTCGTGCTGCACGAGGGCGGCACCGGCAGCGTGGCCGGGAACGACTGGTTCCTGGACCTGCTGCCGGCGATCGCGAGCCAGATCCCCGCCGACGACATCCCGAGCTTCCTCGTGGTGGCCTCCACCGTCGCGAGCAAGGTCGTGGCGGAGATTCGCTATCGCGCGCAGGACGTGGGTACCTCGGCCAGCACGTTCGTGTTCGCGCTCGCGCCGGCGACGATCGTGCGCGGCGCGGTGCTCAAGGACGCGGATCCGCGCTTCGCGTTGAAGGCGCGCGACGCGCAAGGCAAGGCCGGCGAGGTGCAGTGCGCGCTCGCACAGTTGAATGCGCAGGGCCAGCTCGTGGCCGTCTCGGCGGCGAGCCTGCAGGCGTATGTCTCGGGCGTGCTCTCGGCGCAGGCGCAATCGGTCAACGTGCTCAATTCGATCACGCCCGACGTGAAGGGTGCGACCTTCTTCGTCGGCTACGGCCCCAACGGCAACGCGATGCTCACGAACGGCACCACGCGCGGGGTCGTGACCGTTGCCGGGGACGTGAGCTGCAAGCCGCAGGCGCCGCAGACCGGCTGGTGGTTCAACCCCGCCGAGGGTGGGCGCGGCTACTCCATCGAGGCGCGCGGCAATCGCATCTTCTTCGCCGCGTTCCACTACGAGGCCGATGGGCGCGCAACGTGGAACTTCGCCGCGGGCACCACGTCGCTCGACGGCTCGCTCTTCTCCTCCGACTTCCTCGCCGCTTCGGGCGGGCAGTCGCTGACCGGCGGCTACCGGTTGCCGGTGCTGGCCAACGCCGGCACGATGACCTTCGCGTTCTCCGATGCCACGCACGGCACGATGATCTGGCCGGGTGGGACGGTAGCGATCGAACGCCAGCCGTTCGTGCCCAACGGTCTCACCACGCCGCAGCAGTCCGGCTTGCCCGAGGCCGGCTGGTGGTGGAATCCCGCCGAGAGCGGCCGCGGTTTCTTCATCGAATGGCAGGGCGGCTTCGCCGACATCGCGGGCTACATGTACGACGCGCAGGGCAGGCCCACGTGGTACATCAGCGCCCTGCCCACGCCCGATCCGATGCGCATCACCGGCAACTGGTGGACGTTCGCCAACGGGCAGGCGATGGGACAGCCCTATCGTGCCGCTACGCGCACGAGCGACAACGCGGGCGCGCTCGACATCCAGTTCTCCAGTGCAACCACGGCGACGATGACGCTGCCCGACGGGCGGCGCATCCCGCTCGCGAGGCAAGCCTTCTAGGACTCCCCTCTGCCTTGGGAGAGGGCGGGGGCGAGGGTCAGCTGCTGCGCAGGTGCCGGGCCTTGGCCCGGGTGAAAGTCTCGATACCGTAGGTCGACAGGGTGAACCCGGCGGGTTGCGCCGAGCCCGCGCACTCGTACTGTTCGGCACCGGACGCGGCAGTATTCACGTTGCTGCACCCGGAACAGTCGGTTGTCCGGGTACCCCGACGGGCGCAGAATGGCCGCGCCATGGCGTTGTTTTTGAAGCCGTTTCCGAAGTCATGATAGCAACACGACACCTCCTAGCAGCGATCCTGGGCATTGCAGCCCCCCTCCTGGCCGGCGTGCCCGCCTTCGGCGCCGCGCCGGCCGTGAGCGCGGGCGACCAGCACAGCATCGCGCTGCAGGCCGACGGGACGCTGCGCGCTTGGGGCGACGACTCGGCGGGCGCGCTGGGCACGAACCGTTCGCTCGGCCGGCTCGCCCCCGCCGAGGTGGCGGGACTCGAGAACGTCGCCGGGATCGCCGCGGGCAGCTCGCACACGGTGGCGGTCACGCGCGAAGGCCGCGTCTTCGCGTGGGGCAATAACGGCGAGGGACAACTTGGCGACGGCTCGCGTACCGGCCGCTCGATCCCCACCCTGGTCGCGGGCGTCGACGGCGTGGTCGAGGTGGCCGCGGGCATCGTGCACACCGTGGCGCGCAAATCCGACGGGACCGTGTGGACGTGGGGCGCCAGCTACTTCGGCCAACTGGGCGGGGACGTTCCCGACGTGATTCGCGAAGCCCCCGGCCGCGTGCCCAACATCGCCAACGTGATCGCGATCTCGGCGGGGATGCAGCACACGGTGGCCCTCACCGGGGACGGCCGAGTCTGGGCATGGGGACTCAACCAGAGCGGGCAATTGGGCGACGGCACGATCGCGCCGTCGGGGGGAAGCCGGGACACGCCTCGCGTGGTCGCGGGACTGGACGACGTCGTCGCGATCGCCGCCGGTTGGGAGCACACGCTCGCGCTGCGGCGCGACGGCACGGTCTGGGCGTGGGGCTATAACGCGGATGGCAGCCTCGGCGACGGCACGACGGTCACGCGTGGCACGCCCGCGATGGTGTCGGGGCTCGCCGGCATCGTTCGCATTTCCGCCGGCACGTACTCCGCCGCGGTGAGGAACGATGGCAGCGTCTGGGTGTGGGGCGCCAACGGATATGGCCAACTGGGCGACGGCACCTATACCGACCGGCCGAGACCCCTGCAGTTGCCGATCACCGGCGTGGCAGCGGTCTCGGCAGGCTTCCTCCACTCCGCCGCGGTGCGCAGCGACGGGGGCGTCTACATGTGGGGCTCCAACAACTACGGGCAGCTCGGCGACGGGACGAGGGCGCAGCACGAGACGCCGATGCTGCTGCCGGGGGTCACGGGCATCACGCGAGTCGCGCTGGGCGAGTACTACACGGTCGCGCTCACGGCGGCGGGCCGGGTGCTCGCATGGGGCGACGACAGGGCGGGCCAGCTGGGTGACGGCGTGCGCATTTTCCGCACGACGCCGGCCACGCCGGCCGCGGCGGCATCCTTCACCGCGGTAGCCGCCGGCGCGCGCTACTCGCTGGCGCTCGCCTCCGACGGCCGCGTCTTTGCCTCGGGCAATAACGAGTTCGCGCAACTGGGCGACGGCACGCAGACGGCTCGCGCCACCTTCGCGCCCGTGAGCGAGCTCACCGGCGTCGCGCAGATCGCCGCGGGCACCTATCACGCATTGGCGCGCAAGACCGATGGCAGCGTGTGGGCATGGGGCGCCCAGTTCATGGGGCGCCTCGGCACCGGGCCGGACTTCACCTACCCGCTCGTGCCCGTACGCATCCCGGGCCTCGCGAACGTCGTGAGCATCTCCGCGGGCTTCGGACACTCGTTGGCGCTGCTCTCCGACGGCACCGTGCGCGCATGGGGCGAGAACTTCGCCGGCCAGGTCGGCGACGGCACGACGACCGAGCGCTACGTGCCGGTGGCGGTGGCGGGCCTCTCCAACGTGGTCGAGGTCGCCGCGGGCTACGACCACTCGCTGGCGCGCCTCGCCGACGGCACCGTGATGGCGTGGGGCGGCAACAACGCGGGACAGCTCGGCGACGGCACGCAGGCCGACCGACTGACGCCGGTACGCGCGGCGCTTCCCGCTCGTGCCACCGGGATCTTCGCCGGCAGTGGCTCGGGGGCACTCACGACCGACGGCGGCGTCTGGCGGTGGGGAGCGAACTACGACGGCCAGCTCGGGGTGGGCGACAACGACGACTATGTGGTGCCCCTGCGCCTGGCGGCTTTCGGCGACGTGCGCGTGCTCTCCGTCGGCGGCGCTCACACGCTCGCGTTGCGCGCCGACGGCAGTGTCTTCGCCTGGGGTCGCTCGGACTTCGGCCAGGTGGGCGACGGCACGCTCGCCAGCCGCTTCACCCCGGTCGCAGTCTCGCGCGAGAACGGCGCGGGCAGCGTCGCCGGCAACGATTGGTTCCTCGACCTCGATCCCGCGATTCCCACGACGATCCCCGTCGACAAGGTGCCGTCGTTCCTGGTGGTGGCCTCCGCCACGGCGAGTACCGTGACCGCGGACATCCGCTATCGCGCGCAGGACGTGGGCACCACGGCGAGCACGTTCGTGTTCGCGCTCGCGCCCGTGACCGCGGTGCATTCGGCGAAATCGGCAGACGAGCGCATCCGGACCAGGGCGAAGAGATCCGGCAAGGCCTCGAAGGCCGACGGCGTGCAGTGCGCGCTCGCGCAGCTGAACGCCCAGGGCCAGCTCGTCGGGGTCTCCACGGCGAGCATGCAGGCGTACGTGTCGGGCGTGCTGTCCGCGCAGGGGCAGTCAGTCAACATCCTCAACACCACGAACCCGAACGTGGCGGGCGCGACTTTCTACGTGGGCTACGGCGCGAACGGCAACGCGATGCTGGTGAACGGCACGACGCGCAGCGTCGTGAGCGTCCCGGGCAACGTGAGCTGCTTCCCGCAGGCCCCGCAGACGGGCTGGTGGTACAACCCCGCCGAGGGCGGCCGCGGCTTCTCGATCGAATCGCGCGGCAATCGCCTCTTCATGGCTGCGTTCCATTACGACGCCTCGGGCCGCGCCACGTGGAACTTCGCTGGCGGAGCGACCTCGCTCGATGGCTCGCTCTTCACCGGCGATTTCCTCGCGGCCTCGGGCGGCCAGACGCTCACGGGGGCCTATCGCCTGCCGGGCCTCTCGACCGCGGGCCCGATCACGCTCGCCTTCTCCGACGATACGCACGGCACGATGTTCTGGCCTGGGGGTTCCACGCCGATCGAGCGCCAGGCCTTCGTCCCCAACGGGCTCGGCGCCGATCCGCAGGCGAACCTGCCCGAGAGCGGCTGGTGGTGGAATCCGCAGGAGAGCGGCCGCGGCTTCTTCATCGAGTGGCAGAACGGCTACGTCGACCTCGCAGGCTACATGTACGACGACGCCGGCAATCCCACGTGGTACATCACTGTCGTCCCCACGCCGAATCCGCTCGCCATCACGGGCAACTGGTGGACATTCTCGGGCGGCCAGTCGATGGGCGGGCCGTATCGCCCCGCCACGCGCACCAGCGACAACGCGGGCTCGGTGGCGATCGAGTTCTCGGGACCGACGACCGCCACGCTCACGCTGCCTGGCGGGCGGCAGATCCCGCTCGTGCGCCAGGCGTTCTGACGATGCGTGCCCTCCTGGCAGCGATCGTGATCTGCGTTGCGACGGGCGCGTCGGCGGCTCCCACGATCAGCGCGGGAACGACCCATGGACTCGCCGCCCGCGCCGACGGAACGGTCCTCGCCTGGGGAGGCGACGACCAGGGGGAGCTCGGACAGGGCGCGCTGGTGCAGTCGTCGGTGCCGCGCGCGCTTGCGGGCGTCTCCGACATCGCCTCGGTCGCGGTCGGCGACAGTTTCGCGCTTGCCCTCACGCGCGGCGGGCGCGTGTACTCGTGGGGCTCGAACGTCTTCGGCCAGCTCGGCGACGGGACGCAGGAGTCCCGCTCCGATCCACGGCTCATTCCCTCGCTTTCCGACGTGGTGGCCGTCGCGGCATCCTGGACCGTCGGCCTCGCCGTGAAGCGCGACGGCACGGTGTGGAGCTGGGGGCTGTTCGTGTCGTCCGCCATCGGCCGGGAACCGGACCGATTCGAAAACTCGCTCGTGCCCGGGCAGATCCCCGGCCTCACGAACGTGCGCGCGATCTGGGCCAACCGCTACGGCGTGATCGCGTTGCGCGGCGACGGCACGCTCTGGGCGTGGGGCGAATACACCGGCGACGGAACCTCGACCGAGCGCGACGTGCCCGTGCAGGTCCAGGGACTCACGAACGTCGTCTCCGCGGTGGTCGGGCACGGCAAGCACTCGTTGGCGCTGCTCGCCGACGGCACCGTGCGCGCGTGGGGAAGGAACGACTCCGGGCAGCTCGGCGACGGCACGCGCATCGAGCGCCTCGTGCCGGTGCCCGTCGTGGGCCTCGCCGGCGTGCGGTCGCTGGGGGCGACGTACTCCGCGAGCGCTGCCGTGCTGAACGACGGAACGGTGATGACCTGGGGCAGCAACGCGTTCACGATGCTCGGCATCGGCCCGACCAGCCCGTTCGTTTCCGACCGTGCCACGCCGGGCGTGGTCCCGGGGTTGTCCGGGATGGCGGAAGTCGCCGGTGGCGAGTTCAACTTCGTCGCGCGGCGCCAGTCCGGCGAGGCGGTCGCCTGGGGCGACAACGAGCAGGGCCAGCTCGGCGACGGCACGACGCTGGAGCAGGGCTCTCCGGTACCGGTCGCGGGTCTCGCGCAGGCCACGATGATCGCTGCGGGCGACGAGATCACCTACGCCGTCCTGGCCGACGGCAGCGTTCGCGGCTGGGGCAGCAACCGCGCGGGAATGCTCACCGTGGCCCGCATCGAGCGCTACTCCACGCCGCAGGTCGTGCGCGGCGTCGATAGCGTGACCGCGGTCGCGGCCGGATACCAGTACTCGCTCGCGCTGCGCTCGGACGGCACGGTCTGGGGCTGGGGCGCCAACGACCAGAGCCAGCTCGGCGACGGCACGACCACGCCGCGATCCACGCCGGTGCAGGTCGTCGGCGTTTCCGGCGCGGTGGGCATCTGCGCGGGCCTGAACATCTCCGCCGCGCTGCGCTCCGACGGCACGGTGTGGATCTGGAGCTATGTGCGCCAGGGCATCGACGGGTCCTACTTTTCGGCCGAGGGCCGTCGCGCGATCATCCTGTCCGGGCTGGCGGACGTCGCGTCGATCGCCTGCGGCAATGCGCACCTGCTCGCGCTGCGGCGCGACGGCACCGTGTGGGCGGTGGGCTACAACGACGAGGGTCAGCTGGGACGCGGGACCACGA
>Ga0111538_10000968_pt1 | contig 39725 bp, 39 predicted proteins | sample SoiMethybrSBSTD1_FD_79669 | JGI IMG/M metagenome (GOLD analysis project Ga0111538, IMG submission 79669) | Bulk soil microbial communities from a Populus tree surrounding site in Tennessee, USA - Soil MetaG P. TD hybrid SBSTD1 (version 2)... | ecosystem: Environmental > Terrestrial > Soil >...
CGCGCCGTCGGTGCTGTTCCTCGACGAACCCACCACCGGCCTGGACCCACGCGGCCGCATCGAGGTGTGGGAGGCCGTGCGGGCACTCGTCGCCGGCGGCACCACGGTGCTGCTCACCACGCAGTACCTCGACGAGGCCGACCAATTGGCGTCGACGATCTGCCTCATCGCGGCCGGCCGCGCCGTCGCACACGGCACGCCCGACGAGTTGAAGGCCGCGCTCGGCGGCGACCGCGTCGACGTCGTCGTGCGCCGCCCCGACGACCTGGCGCGCTCCGCGGACGCGCTCGGTGGGATCGCGTCGGCCGAGCCGGGCGGCGCCCGGCTCGATCCCGACGCACGGCGGGTGAGCGTCGCGGTCGCGGACCGCATGGCCGCACTCGCCGACGCCCTGAGCCTTCTTCGCGACGCCGGAATCGAAGCCGAGGACGTCAACCTGCGGCGGCCGACGCTCGACGAGGTGTTCCTGCGGCTGACGGACAAGGCCGCATGACCGAGCGGAGCGAGGTCATCATCAGGCTCAGCGCGCCCGGGCAGGGCGCGACACCGCGAAGCGGGGTTGCGGCATGACCGCCGTGCGATGGGCGGTCGCCGACGGGTGGACGGTGCTGCTGCGCGGCCTGACGCACTGGGTGCGCGAGCCCGGCGCGCTGCTGCTGACGCTGTTCTTCCCGGTGCTGATGATGCTCATGTTCGGGTACCTGCTGGGTGGGGCGATGGCCGTGCCGGGCGGCGACTACTTCGAGTTCCTCATCCCCGGGATGTTCGCGCTGGCAATGGTTTTCGGGCTGGAGAGCACCACGATCGGGGTCGCCACCGACGCGGCCCGCGGCATCACCGACCGGTTCCGCTCGATGCCGATGGCACCCTCCGCGGTGGTGGTCGGGCGCAGCGCCGCCGACATGCTGAACTCCACGGTGGGGCTGGCCGTGCTCGTCGCCGGCGGGTTGCTCGTCGGCTGGCGGGCGCACGGGACGGCGCTGGAGTTCCTCACGGCGATAGGCCTGCTGCTGTTGCTGCGCTTCGCATTCCTGTGGATGGGCGTGTTCCTCGGCCTGGTGATCGGCAAGCCGGAGAACGCCGTCGCGGTGCAGATCCTGGTGTGGCCGTTCGCGTTCGTGTCCAACACGTTCGCGTCGCCGGACACCATGCCCGGCTGGATCGGCGTGATCGCCGACTGGAACCCGATGTCGGCGACCGCGGCCGCGTGCCGCGACCTGTTCGGAAATCCCGGCTGGGGCGGCACGTCCTGGGCGGCCGAGCACGCGTTCGCGCTGGCGATCGCGTGGCCGGTGCTGCTCGTCGCCGTCTTCTTCCCGCTGTCGGTGCGCCGCTACCAGCGGCTACGCAAGTAGCAGCGATTGGCGCGGGGCGAGCCACCGGTAGCCCGGACCGGTGGTCTCGCCCAGCCAACTGTTGAGCGCAGCGAGGCCGCGCTCGTTCACCTGCCCCTCGTGGATCGGGACGGTCAACTCCGGCCGCACCGCGCGGACGAACTCGATCGCCTCCGCCGCCTTCAACCAGGACGCCTGCAGCGGAACGAACAGCGCGTGCACCGGCACGTCGGGTACGAACAAGGAGTCACCGGGGTGGTAAGCGCTTTCCTCGACGATGTAGCCGAGGTTCGCGCAGTCGGGCCGGCCGTCGAAGACAGTGGCATGCCGGCCGCCCACCGCGCGCACCGAGAATCCGGCCGCGTCGAATGTCTCGCCCACCGACACGGGGACGACCCGCAGATCCAGGCCGAGCGTGTCGATCCGGGCCTCGGCCGGCGCGTAGACGGGCACACCGAGGCTGGCCAGCCGGAGCGCGTCGACGTGGTCGGTGTGCTCGTGGGTGACGAGCACGGCGTCCGCGCCGACAAGGGCGCCCGGTTCGCTCCACACCCCGGGATCGACGACCAGGACCCGCCCGTCGCGCTCGAACGTCACGCAGGAATGGGTGAACTTCGTGATCCGCACCGACCGATCCTAACCGCTAGATCACAATCGGTGATAACGCAGTCAGCGATATCGCATGTTGAATGCTAGCGAAGTGGCATTGCGCAGCGCATACTGGCTGTCCACCTGAACGATCGTTAGAAGAGATCCGCGGACGGAGGTGCGCGATGGTCCTCTACCGGAGCCCGGAACTGTTCATCTCGGATCGACTGTTCGTGGTTCGCCGCGGCCGCAAGGCCCGCTACCCGGTAGCCGAACTCAAGAACATACACGTCGTGTGCGAGGAGATCCGGCGCGGCGGGCAAGCCGTGGGGCGCTACGTCGGCGCATTCGCCATGGTGCTGATCATCGTCGCGGTGCTCCTCGACTCACCGCTCGCGCTGGCCCTCGCCCTGTTGGCCCTCGGCGGCGCGGCGGCGATCGGGTCGCTGTCGACCCGCCGGCACCGGCGGACCTGGGAGCTGCGGGCCTGGCACCGCAACGCCGACATCTGCCTGTTCGCCAGCAGCGACGAACTTCAGTTCGGACAGGTGAAGCGGGCGATGGTGCGAGCAATCGAGGCGAGCGAACGGCCATGAGAGCAGGTCTGCCGGTTGCGCGATCACTGCCCGGTATAGCGCTATCTGCGATATCGCAGACTGAAGTCTAGCCACCGGCAGACGCGCATTCCATACTGATCCGGCTCGACGACCTTCGATGAGAGCGAGGGTGCCATGACCGTCGTCTTCTACCGGAGCAAGGAACTGGTCATCAACAACGAGGCGATGGTCGAGTTGTTGTCGGCACAACGGTTTGCGCTCTCCGATCTCAGCCGGGTGCACGTCACCCACCGGCACGACGACCAGCATCGCCGCATGGCAACGCCGGCACTGGCCGGCGTGCTCGTCGTCACCGCAGCCACCGGTACGTTGGTGCACTCCCCGGCCGGTTGGGTCGCCACCGCACTGGCCGTCGTCGCGCTGCTCTGCTTCGGCGGGTTGTCCCGGCTGGCCAGGCGGCCCCGCCTGCAGTTGCTCGCGATGTACCACGGCAACCCCGTGTGTCTCTTCTCGACCACCGACGCACAAACGTTCGGACAGGTACGACGAGGCCTGATCAGGGCCCTGGAGGCCAATCACCGACACTGAAATCGGCGCCCCGCGTGTCGTATTGCCGTCTTGACAACGCGCGTAAGCTGATCGGGTTATCGTCCTAAGCGATCAGTCAGGTAGCTATCTCGCCGTTCGCGGGGTTGCTGAAGTGCATCGAGAGGCCAATGACCTCGCCAGAGTCGCCCGCAGGCGCACGCAGACGCGTGCGTCTGGCGGTGCGCGAGGCGCGCGAAGCGCGCGGGCTGACGCAGGGTCAGGTCGCCGAGGCCATGGAGTGGTCGCAGAGCAAGGTCATCCGCATCGAGAGCGGCGAGGTCACGATCTCGCCGAACGACCTCCGGCCACTGCTCGCATACCTCGATATTGACGACAAGGCGACCGTCGACCGGCTGGTTCGCGACGCCCGAAGCTCGCGCCAGCGCAGGATGTGGTGGGACGAGCCCCGGATCCGGGAGCACCTGACCGACGCGTCCCGGCAACTGATCCAGTACGAGGTCGAAGCCACGGAGATCCGGCACTTCACCAACAACGTCATCCCCGGTCCGCTCCAGACCGAGGACTACTCGACCACCGTCCTCGGTCTTCACCTCGGCCAGCTCACCGACCACGACGTCGAGGTCCGCCTGGATACCCGGCGGCAGCGGCGGGCGCAACTTCTCGGCCGCCGCGACTTTCCGCGGACGTACCTGTTGCTCGACGAATCGGTGCTGGCGCGACGCATGGGCGGGAAGGCCGACGTCACCGCCGCCCAGTTGCAGCATCTCCTCGACCTGGCCCAACAGAAGCCGATCTGGATCAGGGTCCTGCCGTATGCGGCCAATGCGCCGGTGCCCGCGATGGGCCCTTTCGACATTCTCAGCCTTCCCGGTGAGGGCGGCAACGCCGTGCTGTACCGGGAGAGTCACATCAGCGACGAAATCGTTGATGACGTGAGGAACGTCGAGCGGCATCGCGAAGCGTTCGAGACGTGGTGGGAAGCCGCGCTCGACGACAACGCCTCGGCGGCGCTGATCGAGAAGGCGGTCAAGGAGTTGAATCCCGCCGGCACTCCGGCGGAATCAGGGGTTTCACAGCGCGCAGGTAGCGGGACGACAGCCTCCGGCCCCGCTCGCGCGCGAAGGTCGCGCCGCTGAAGTCCCGCAGGCAGAGGCGCTGCCGACAGTTTCGTGCCTCAACCGGGGCACGAGTCCGGAAACGAGAATGGAAGGGAGGGAACGGCAAAGTGGATCAAAGACACACGCAGCTTGGTTGGCGAAAGAGCACACGGTGCTCCTCCAACGGCTGTGTGGAAACATCCGTCGCGGCCGATGCGTACCTGGTGCGGGACTCGAAGGAAATTGGCGGCGCCATCCTCAGTTTTGGCTCGGCCCAGTGGATGGATTTCATCTCGGCTATTAAATGCGGGGAATTCGGCAATATGTAGCGACGGGGCACCGGAGGACCTGATTGACAGATGGAGATCAGCAACCTCTGGTGCCATCGCTCATTGATGGTCCCCGATAAAGAGACCTTTCGTCCAATCCCCCAGATTCTGGGGCAAGATGTCACGTTCTCGTTTCCGGAATGGCAACCCCGTCGCCTACTGTGTTCGGACGACTTCGTTCAGGAGGCAAACGATGTCCGGACAAGGCACTCCCCTGCGCTGGCTACGCAGCACGTTCTGCTCGAGCAGCACTTGCGTCGAGGTGGCACGTACACAACGCAGCGTGCACGTGCGCGACACCAAGGACCCGGAAGGCCCTCAACTCGTCGTCGATGCCGACGCGTGGCGGGAGTTCATCGCCAGCATCAAGCGGGGTGATCTGGACCACTGACCGAGGCCCGGCGGGAGGCCCGTAAGAACCGACATTCCACCCAAGAAACCGGACTAAAGGCACAGGTCAGCGCCGATCAGCAGCCGGGCCGTCACCGACGGTAAGGTCCGCGGCCTCGAATTCTGTCACACCCGCTGGGTACGGTCGGCTCCAAGGTCCACGAACCACGGAGCCACGGAGGTGGGCGATGACGATCACGGTCGACGGCGTAACCGTCGTCGATTCGGTAGCGGCCGCGCAGGGCTACATAGCCAAGGTCTGCTTCAAGACAGGTCCCCCGCAGCGTCTGGGCGTCGAACTCGAGTGGACTGTCCACCACGTCGACGACCCGGCCCGCCCGCTCGACCTGTCGCTTCTGGCGGCCGCCCTCGGCCGGCACGCTCCCCGAACCCTCGTCCCTACCAGCCAGATGACGCCCTTGCCGGGCGGCAGTCTCGTCACTGTCGAGCCCGGCGGCCAGGTGGAACTGTCGGCCCCACCGGCGTCGTCCCCGGATCACCTGCACAGCGCGGTCGAAGCCGACATCTCCGCGCTCTCCGAGCTTCTCGCCGCACGCGGGCTCGGTCTCGGCCGGCACGGCATCGATCCGCACCGGCTGCCCGCACCAGCGATCCGCACCCCGCGCTACGCGGCGATGCTCGACGCCTTCTCCCCGTACGGCCCGCACGGCCCGGTCATGATGACCAACACGGCCGGCCTCCAGGTCTGTCTGGACGCCGGCACAGCCGAGCAGGTGGCCGGCCGGTGGCGGGCGGTGCACACCCTCGGGCCGCCCTTGCTGGCCGCGTTCGCCAACTCCCGCCGGCACGCGGGCACCGACACCGGCTGGTCGTCGGCGCGCATGCGGGCGTGGCTCGGACTCGACCAGCGGCGCACCGGCGCCGTGTGGCGGCCCGACGCCGTCGGCCAGAACACCGCGGCCGGGGCGGCGGCGGCCTGGGCCGGATACGCCCTCGCGGCCCCGCTGCTGTGCGTGCGCCGGCCCGACGGCAACTGGGCGGCGCCGCCCGAGACCACGTTCGCCGACTGGATCGCCGGCGCCCTGCCGGTCCCGCCGACCCACGGCGACCTGGCCTACCACCTCAGCACGCTCTTCCCGCCGGTCCGTCCGCGCGGCTACCTGGAGGTGCGCTACCTCGACACGCAACCACCGGGCGAATGGCTCGCGCCGGTCGCTGTTCTCGACACCCTGCTCGCCGACCCGGCGATCATCGCCGAGGCCGAACGGCGGGCCGCTCCGGCCATCGGTCGCTGGGAGGCGGCCGCCCGATGTGGCGTCGCCGATCCCGGCGTCGCGGTCGCGGCGCGCGGGCTGCTCCGGCTCGCGCTGGACAACCTCGACGCGCGCTGGCCCACCCGGGCCGCGCTCGTCGGGATCATCCGGCGGCGGCTGGCGGAAGCGGGCCAGCGGATCCAGACGGCGAACCAGGCGAAACCGGCGCAGACGGCGGAGACGACGGCAGGAGGAGCGCAATGACCATCGAGACCGAACGGCTACGCACGCGCGTGGCGACGGAACTGGAGCGCACCCGCGAGCGCACGGCCCTGCTCACGAGCACGGTCGACGACGACGACCTGGTCCGCCAGCACTCGCCGTTGATGTCGCCGCTGGTGTGGGACCTCGCCCACGTCGGCAACCAGGAGGAGCTCTGGCTGGTGCGCGACGTCGGCGGCCGCGACCCGGTGCGGCGCGACATCGACGAGCTGTACGACGCGTTCAAGCACGCCCGCGTCGACCGGCCCGCCCTGCCGCTGCTCAACCCCGCCGAGGCGCGCGCGTAGATCCGCACTGTGCGGTCCAAGGTGCTGGACCTGCTCGATACGGTGCCCTTCGAGGGCCGCCGGCTGGTCGAGCAGGGGTTCGCCTTCGGCATGATCGTGCAGCACGAACAGCAACACGCCGAGACGATGCTGGCCACCCACCAGTTGCGCGAGGGCGCGGCCGTGCTGCACTCTCCCGCCCCACCGGAACCGGTCACACCGGTGCGCGGCGAGGTGTTCGTGCCGGGTGGCCCGTTCGTCATGGGCACGTCGTCGGATCCGTGGGCGCTCGACAACGAGCGGCCGGCGCACGAGATCGAGGTGCCGCCGTTCGTCATCGACGCGGCACCGGTCACCAACGCGGAATACCTGGCCTTCATCGACGCCGGCGGCTACGACGACAGCCGCTGGTGGACCCCCGACGGCTGGGCGCTCCGGATCGAGGCGAACCTGACGGCGCCGAAGCACTGGCGCCGCGACGCCGACGGCTGGCACTACACCCGATTCGGCGTCGGTGCGCCGATCCGGCCCGACGAACCGGTGGTGCACGTGTGCTTCCACGAGGCGGCCGCGTACGCCCGCTGGGCGGGCAGGCGCCTGCCCACCGAAGCCGAGTGGGAGAAGGCGGCGCGTTACGACCCGGCCACCGGGCGCTCGCGGCGCTTCCCCTGGGGCGACGACGACTGGACGCCGGAACGCGCGAACCTCGGCCAGCGGCACCTGTTCCCGGCGCCGGTCGGGGCATACCCCGCCGGCGCATCGCCGCTGGGCGTGCACCAGCTGATCGGCGACGTGTGGGAATGGGTCGACACGCCCTTCCACGGCTATCCGGGCTTCACGGCGTTCCCGTACCGGGAGTACTCGGAGGTGTTCTTCGGCCCGCAGTACCGCGTGCTGCGGGGCGGCTCGTTCGGAACCGACGTGGCGGCCTGCCGCGGGACGTTCCGGAACTGGGACTACCCGATCCGCCGCCAGATCTTCAGCGGATTCAGATGCGCCCGCGACCCGAACCCGGGCGAGGTCAGCTGACCGATGTGCCGGCACCTGGCCTATCTGGGGCCATCGCTGCCGCTCGCCGCGCTCCTGTTCGACCCGCCGCACGGGCTGGTCAGGCAGAGCTACGCGCCGCAGGACATGCGCGGCGGCGGGCGCGTCAACGCCGACGGTTTCGGCGTCGGCTGGTATCCGGCCGACGCCGAGCAACCGATCCGGTACCGCCGTGACTGTCCAATATGGACAGACACGAACCTGCCGCAACTGGCGGCCACGACGCAAGCCGGTGCGGTGCTCGCCGCCGTGCGCAACGCCACGACCGGCATGCCGGTCATGGAGACGGCGGCCGCACCGTTCACCGGCGGCCCGTGGCTGTTCAGCCACAACGGGGCGGTCACCGGCTGGCCGGACTCGCTGGCCGGCCTCGCCGCGACGCTGCCGACGCGCGACCTGCTGACCCTCGACGCACCCACCGACGCCGCACTGGTGTGGGCGTTGGTGCACAACGAGTTGCGACGGGGTGCCGATCCGGTGAAGTCCATTGTGGACGTTCTGCACGCGGTACTCGACGCCGCACCCGGCTCCCGGCTCAACCTGCTGCTCACCGACGGTCGCATCGCAGTCGCCACCACGTGGTGGCACGCGCTGTCGGTGCGACGAACAGGCGACGCGACCCTGATCAGTTCCGAACCGCTCGACGACGACCCCGCCTGGCGGCTCGTGCCCGACCGGCACCTCGTGGTCGCCACCGCGGGCACCGTCGAGCTGACCCCACTGACCTAAAAGGACGGACATGACCGCCGATCCCCTGGTGTACCTGATAGAGGACCCCGACATCGCCCGAGCCCTGCGCACCGACGTGCGGACGGGACTCACCGCCACGCCCAAGGTGCTGCCGCCGAGATGGTTCTACGACGCTCGCGGCAGCGAACTGTTCGAGGAGATCACCCGGCTGCCGGAGTACTACCCGACCCGGGCCGAGCGCGCCATCCTCGCCGAGCGGGCCACCGAGATCGCGACGCGCACCCGGGCGAAGACGTTCATCGAACTGGGCTCCGGCTCGTCGGAGAAGACCCGGTTCCTGCTCGACGCGATGAGCCAGTCCGGCGAACTGGGGGCGTTCGTGCCGCTCGACGTGTCCGCGAGCGCGCTCCGGGAGTCCACCGTGGACATCGCCGCCCGGTACCCCGGGCTCAGCGTCCGCGGCGTGGTCGGCGACTTCACCAGGCACCTGGCCGCGCTGCCGGCCGGCGGCTCCCGCCTGGTGGCGTTCCTCGGTGGCACCATCGGCAACCTGGTGCCATCCGAGCGCGCCGAGTTCCTGCAGAACCTGCGCGCCGAGCTGGATCCGGGCGAGTGGCTGCTCCTCGGCGCCGACCTGGTGAAGTCGCCGCACGTGCTCGTGCCGGCCTACGACGACGCGGCCGGCGTCACCGCCGAGTTCAACCGCAACGTGCTCCACGTCATCAACCGGGAACTGGGTGCCGACTTCGACCCCGTGGCGTTCGAACACGTGGCGCTCTGGGACGCGCGGAACAGCTGGATCGAGATGCGCCTGCGAGCCACCGCGGCGCAACGGGTCACCATTCCCGCCGTCGACCTCACCGTCGAGTTCGCCGCCGGCGAGGAACTGCGCACCGAGATCTCGGCCAAGTTCCATCCGGACGGCGTCCGCGACGAGCTCGCCGCGGCCGGGTTCGCCGCCGTCCGCCGGTGGACCGACGGATACGGACGGTTCCTCGTCACGCTGGCGCGGGCCACGTAGGCGTCACGCCGCGGGCCAGGTCAGCGTCACCGCGACGGGCAGGTGGTCGGACGCCGTGCTGCGCGGCGCCCGAACGTCCGACGCCGTCGCGCCGGCCACGAACACGTGGTCGATCTGGCTGCGCGGGTCGTCGGCCGGGCTGGTGAACAGCGGCCGCCCGGCCGCGAACGCGTCGGCGAACCCGGCCGCGAGCAGGGCCTCGAACGGCGGGTCGCCGGGCTGGGTGTTCATGTCCCCGCCGACGATCACCGGCCGGCCCGGCGCGCGCAGCCCGGCCGCGAACTCCGCGACGTCGCGGGCCTGCTCCAGCGGCGGGCGGTCCGGCGGCGGCTGCAGGTGCGTCGACACCACGGCGACGGTGCCGGGGCCGTGCCGCAGCACCGCGCCCATCACCTGCCCGCCGGTCGGCGCGCCGTACGACGGCATCCGCTGCGCGTGCCACGACACCACGGGCAGGTTGGTGAGGATCGCGTCGCCCCAGACGGTGTCGGCCGCCGGGGCGAACGCGTACCGTAGGCCGACCGTGCGGGCCAGCAACCGCACGTCGTCGTGTCCGCCGTTGAGCAGCCAACCCCGGTCGACCTCGCTGAGCAACACCACGTCGGGCCGCTCGGCCCGGATCACGCGGGCCAACTCGTCGATCGAGAACCGGCCATCGAGACCGAAGCCCATCCGGATGTTGTACGCGACGAGCCGCAACTCGGAACCCCGTGACGCCGGCTCCGTCCCCGGCGGCGCCCACCACACGCCCAAGGCCGCCAGCACGAGCACGACGGCAGGCAACGCCCACCGGACGCGCGCGTCGATCGTCGAAACATCCTGCGCGACGGCCGCAGCGGCGCGACGCAGCGCGACCACCGCGACGACCGCCGCGACAAGCGGTGGCACCCACTGGTTCGGGTAACCGAGGTCGTAGGACGCGTAGTACGCGAACACCGCCACCGCGAACAGCAGCATGCCGCCGGCGAGCGCGAAGCCGCGTCGCATCGACGCCGGGCCCGGACCGCCCGCTTCGCCGCCGCACGCGAGCCCGACGCAGCCACCCAGCGCGGCTGCGGTGACCGGCACGACGGCGACGTAGGTCCAGCCCGGTGCGTAGGCGAACGCCGCCGTGCCCGCCACGACCCCGGCAGCGCACAGCGCCCGGGTCCACAGCGCCGTTGGCGGGCGCGCGACGAGGTACCCGAACGCCAGCACCGCCGCCGTCACCGCGAGGGCCTCGGCCGCCGCGGCGAGCGGACCGGCCGACACCGCGACCCCGTCCGGCATGCCCGCGACGTACGACACACCGGCCGACACCAGCGACGGCGACAACGACACCTGCAGCGCCACGAACATCGCCGGCCCGACGGTGAACCAGGACCCACCCCCGAACACCGGTTCACCGACGAACACGAGCACCGCGAACGCGGCCACGAACGCGCCGACCGCGACCACCGCCCACATGCCCCTCCAGGTCAAGCCGAACGTGCCGACCGCGGCGTGCTCGACGGCCGCCGCGGCCAGCCCGTACGCCACCAGCCGCGGCGACCCGCCCCGCATCGCGAGCGTGACCAACCAGCACAGCCCGGCCAGCAGCCCCGCACTCGCCACGTACAACTGCGCCTGCCCGGACGTGACCACCAGCGCCAGCCGGCAGCCGCCCAGCACCAGGGCCGCGACCACGCCCACCCGGCTCGCGCCGGCGACCCGGGCCAGCGGCGGCGCGAGGAACGCCAGCACGAACCACATCAGCGCGAACGCGCCCAGCAACTCCGCCGGGGTCGAGGCCGCCTGTCCGAAGATCGTGATGATCGACGGCAGCCAGACCCGCAACAGGTCGACGAGCAACAGCACACCCAGCGGGACCAGCAACCGGCGCACGCGAACCCCTCACGCACCTCACGAATGACGAAGGTCAATATCGTAGGGCTCAGCCCTGGCGCGCCGCGCTCCGGTCGATCAAGTCGACGCTCGGACGGCGAGCCCGACGGTCGCAACGACCCAGCTCGCCAATTCGTAACTCCACGTGTTGGCGCTTTCGGCTACCGGTAGTAATCGGACGGCGGGGGTGCATGTTGGGGCGGGCGTTCGTTAATCTGGCGCACGGTTGTCACCCGGCGGCGCCCCCCGGCGCCGGTGGTAACTGCCGCCTAATCGCTTCCGAGCGAATCGGGGACCCACGCACCACCGGGGTGAATCCGCGCGAGCGGTAGGGACACTGTTCCGTCCCGAACCCGTCAGCTAACTCGGTCGGCGGCCGACGGAAGGAACAGCACTACCAGATGGTGACCGACAAACGCAGTCGGCGATGGTGGTTGATCGCGGTTCTCCCTGCGATCGTGGCGGTGTTCTTCGCGAACCCCGCCGCCGCCGAACCCGACGAGGACGCCGGTACCCCGGAAGGTCTCAAGGCGGCCCTGGAGGCCGCGAACCGTGGCTACGTCGACGCCCGCAACACGCTTGAGGCGTCCAAGGCCCGGCAGGCCGAGATCGTCAAGAAGATCGACGAGACCCAGCAGCGGGTCGACGCCCTCACCGAGACCACGCGCGGCCTGCTCGTCGCCGCGTACCGTCACAACGGGCTGACCACCGCGGCGGCACTGCTGTCCAGCGGGTCGGCCGGCCAGTTCATCGACAGGGCGACGGCGGCCAGCGAGTTCGCCCTGCACAACAACAAGCAGATCAAGGCCTACAACGAGATCAACCGCGACCTTGCGGACCAGAAGAAGAAACTCGACGCCGAGATCGCGGTCCAGGAGCAGCAGCTCGCGATCATGGAGCAGAAGAAGAAGGACGCGGAGAAGGCGGTCGGCGGCGCGGGGCAGGCGAGCTACGGCTCCGGCCCGGCGGTCGCGCCCGGCCCGGGCGGGAAGTCCGGTGCGTGCAACATCAAGGATCCGACCGGGACGGGCGGCTGCATCACGAACGTGCTGCTCTACGCGTACCAGCAGACCAAGGCGGCCGGCTTCGACCACTACGTGTCGTGCTACCGCTCCGCCGAGGACGGCGGTGAGCACCCGCGCGGGCGCGCCTGCGACTGGGCGGCCAACAAGAACGGCTTCGCCGGTGCCGCCGGCGGCGCCGACTACGACTACGGCCAGCGGCTCGCGAACTTCTACATCAAGAATTCGAAGTCGCTGAACGTCCTGTACGTGATCTGGTACAAGCGGATCTGGCAGACCGCGACGGGCAGCTGGAAGAACTACAGCGGCGCATGCGGCAGCCCGTCCTGCGACCACACGAACCACGTGCACCTGTCGGTGAACTGAGACGAGGCGGGGGCCGCTGCGGGCCCCCGCCCACGCTCAGCCGCGGATGAATTGCAGCAGCGCCACCAGCCCGATCCAGGCCAGCAGCATGCCGCCGAAGCAGATCGCGCCGCCGAGCCGGGCCTGCTTCGGGTACTCGGCGCCGACGCGGGGCTGGCCCAACGTGGACACCGTGATGTACCCGCCGAAGAAGGCGAGGGCCGGCAGCCCGCACAGCGACCACGCGAGCACGCCGAAGTCGTTGACCGGGCTGAAGTTCACCAGGCCGCACTGCAGCAGCCAGACCGCGAACGCCCAACCGCCGTAGATCGACGCGTTGCGGGCGGTGGGCGAGGCGTCGGGCAGCAGGATGGGACGGCTGCCGGCGCGCTCGGCCCGGCGCGCCTCCGCCTCGGCCGCGTTGGCGGCATCGGCCGCCCGGTGCAGCGCCTCGGCGACGTCGGTGATGGAGCTCCGGTGAGCCGAGCCGAGATCAGGCACGGGCAGCTTCAGCTTCTTGGCCAGGGCCTGCAGGAAGTCGCGCTGGACCTCGAGGTGCGTGGTCAACCGGTCCAGGTCGTCGCCGGCGGTGCGGGCCACTGCCGCCCGGTCGGCTGCGGCGGACTCGTCGGCCCGGCGGACGTCGGCGAGCTCACGCGCGGCCCGGGTGTACTCCGCCCAACTCACGCCCGAACCCTACCCGCCCCGGGCGGCCCTCCCGGTCCGCCCCGGGTCGTGCAGGATCACGGCGAGCGGACTCCACCGCGTCGATCTTGCAGTTGTGGTGCCAGATTCTGTGATTATTTGCTGCGTTTTGATAGGCACCACAACTGCAAGATCGACGCAGAACGGCCGGCCCCAACCGGAGCCGGCCGTTCTCGCGTTCAGGGGGTCAGGCGGCGAAGCGGATCCGGCGCCTACGGGCCACGAAGTACAGGCCCGCACCACCGGAGACGAGCACGAGCGCCGCACCGGCCAGCAGCCCGGCGTTGGCACCGGTCACCGGCAGCGCCGGGGCGCAGTCGGCCGGCTTCTCGTAACTGACCTCGGTGGACTTCTCGCCGACGGTCAGGGTCACGACCAGGCCCTCGGCGGCCTTGAACGTCGCGGTGTCGGACTGGCCGGCCGGGATCTCGGTCTTCTCTTCCTTGTCACCGACCTTGACCGACGCGGTCAGCGGCTGCGTGCCGTCGTTCTTCACGGTGATGGACAGCTTGTCGCAGTCGGACTTGTGGCTGGCCGTGTAGCAGACCTCGGGCGCGGTCCAGTTGTGGTCGGCGATCTGGTCGCCACCGGGGAATTTGACGCGGACCTTCTCGGCGAACTGAGCCGGCACCGTGACCTCCCAGCTCTCGCCGCCGGGGATCTCCTTACGCTCGACGAACGGCTCCCGCGCGTTGACCGCGATCTTCACCGTCTCCTTGCCGGTGTTGGTCACCTTGACGACCACGGAGCCGTCGCACTTGTCGGTGAACTCCACCTTCGGCCGGGGCGCGCAGTCGAGCTTGCTCCAGTCGGCCGTGATCTCGTGGTCGTCCTTCACGCGGTCGGGCCACTTCATCGTCAGCTTGAAGGGCTTCGCGTTGTCGGCGAGCTTTACGTCCTCGGTGCCGACGACGGACTGGTTGGATCCGACGGTCGCGCCGTCCTTGACGCCGTCGAGGTCACGGTTGATTTTGGCGGTTCCGTCGGTGCGCCAGTTGTTCCGGATGGTCCAGACAACGGTCGCCGTTCCCGCTTCGGGACCGCATTTGAGCTGGTAGCTGAGTTCCGCTGTGTGTGCGCTCGCCGGCGAGGCGAGCGTGACGGTGCCGATGGCGGCGAGGACGATGCCCCCGGCCACGGCCAGAACGCGGCTGGGAAGCCGTGCGAAGCGGCGCAAGTCGAGCCCCCAAAAAGTTCGAGTGTGTGCGTTCCCGGACACGCAGCAGCAGCCCAACCGCAGCAAGGAAGCACGGAACTCCTTGCGAGGTAAGGCTTCTACTGACTCCGAGCCACCGGGAACGGACTGTCGTATCGGTGACCGGAGGAGCATAAAGGTTCGTTAAAGGACGCCGAAAGAGCAAGACAAGCGTGTATCTCACACAGCGATGCCACGGTCACTCTCGATGTAACGAAGGACTTACATTCCCGGATAAACCGGGCCGGATGGAGATCGAACTTTACTGAGTCGTTATGCGGCGACACGCCGGCCCGGTCGCGCTTCGGTGGACCAGGACCGGTCGCCACCAGGGCATTGATCGCACAACAGGTCCGTCGACGTCGATTAACGCCTAACCCGAAGTACCCGATCAGACATGCTCCATCACCAGGACGGCGGCGGTTCCGGCCGCAAGTGCCTCGTACCGGTGCGCGATGTCGCCGGCGAACATGACGTAGTCGCCCGGGTCGAGGTCGACCGTGCGGTCCGGCGGCCCGGTGCGCAGCCGTCCCGAGATCACCACGACGTGCTCGACGCTGCCGGGCAGGTGGGCGTCGGCGGCGCGGGCCGTTCCCGGCTCCGCGGTGATCAGGTAGATGTCGCGCCGGGCGCCCGGCGGGCAGGCGGAGAGCAGGATGCCGACGAAGTGGCCCTGGGTCGACGGGATCGCCGCGCCCTCCCCGGCGCGGATGACGACCATCGGCGTCACGCGCGGGTCCACGAGCCGGCTGAACGGGACGTCGAGCGCGACACCGAGCGCCCACAACGTCTCCACGCTCGGGTTACCCGTGCCGGACTCGAGTTGGGAGAGCGTCGACTTCGCCACCCCGGCCCGCTTGGCGAGTTCGCTGAGGGACAGCCCGACCCGCTCCCGCTCACGGCGGATCGCCGCCGCGATCACGTCGATGGGTGGGGTCGGCCGCGTGTCCATGTTCACCATTCCGAACGAGTATTCGGCTTGCCGAACGCAACGCTGACGGTTCACTCTGGAAAACGTGCGTTCGCTACTCCGAACAGTACCGCCCGACCTCGCCCGCGACGTGGCCGCCCTGGCCGCCGCGTGCTTCGTCGTTGGGCTGTCCTTCGGCGCCATCGCCGTCGCGTCCGGGATGCCGCTGCTGCAGGTGTCCGCGATGTCGCTGCTCGTTTTCGCCGGCGGCGCCCAGTTCCTCGCCGTGGGGGTCACCGCCGCCGGCGGCACCGCGGCCGCCGCCGTGTTCGCCGGGCTCCTGCTCAACGCCCGGCACCTGCCCTTCGGCCTGGCGATCGGCGACGCGCTGGGCCGCCGCCGGCTCCTCGGCAGCCACGTGATGACCGACGAGGCCGTCGCGTTCGCGCTGGCCCGCACCGAGCCGGCCGCCCGCCGCACCGCGTACTGGCTCGCCGGGCTGACGCTGTACGTCGTCTGGAACGTCGCCACGGTGCTCGGGGCGCTGGCCGGCGGGGCCATCGGCGACCCGGCCGCGTTCGGCATCGACGCGGCGTTCCCGGCCGGCATGCTGGCGCTGCTCTGGCCCTCGTTGAAGGATCGGACCGCGCTGCGGGTGGCCGCGGCCGGCGCGGTCCTGGCGCTTGTCGCCACCCCGGTGCTGCCACCCGGCCTGCCCGTACTCGTGGCGCTGATCGGCCTCGTGTTCGCGCTCCCGTTGCCCCGCTTCGCGCGTCCGGTCGAGGCCACAACCACGGAGGGCAATCGATGACCTGGCTGGCGATCTCGGCGCTCGCCGCGGGAACCTACGGCCTGCGGGTGGCCGGCCCGCTGCTGCGCAGCCGGCTGCGGATCCCGGACGGCGTGCAGCGCTACCTGTCCCTGTCGGCGGTGACCCTGCTCGCCGCGCTGATCGCCACCGCGGCACTGTTCGCCGGCAGCACCTTCGCCGGCTGGGCGCGGCCGGCCGGGGTGCTCACCGGCGCGCTGTGCGCGTGGCGGCGACTGCCGTTCGTCGTCGTGGTGGTCGCGGCGGCCGGCACCACCGCGCTGCTGCGCCTCGCCGGCCTCGACTGACCGCGATCAGGCGGCCAGGGGATCGGCCACCAGGTCGCGGTTGCGGGCCAGCCACGCGGCATAGCGCGGTGTCCGGCGCACCGTCTCGGCGTACGCCTGCTCGGCCTGCCAGACGAGTTCCGGGCCGAGCGCGGCCACCCGCGACTCGGGGTGCCAACCGAGCAGGTGGCGCCAGCGCAGCGGCCCGTTCGCCAGCGGGATGACCGACACGCCGGGCACCGGCCGCAGCGTCGGCTTGCACAGGGCCACCGCCCGGCCGGCCTCGACCAGGTCCATGGCACCGCAGTAGTCGACCATGTTCAGCGGCCGCGGGGCGAAGCCGGCCCTCGCGCAGGCCTTCGCGAAGCAGTCGCCGAAGCAACCGTCGCCGGGCAGGGCGACCCAGTCCGCGTCGGCCAGATCCGTGAGTGCGATCTCCGACCGGTCGGCGCACGGATGGGCGGCGGGCAGCATCACCGAAACGGCCTCGACGGCGACCTCCCGCCACACGAGGCCGGACACCGGTGGCGGGCCGGCGTTGCCGCAGACCCCGACGAGGGCCAGGTCCAGGCGGCCGGAGAGCACCATCGCGGCCAGTTCGTCGGCGTAGTGCGACGTGTATGTGGTGAGCTGCACCTCGGGGCGCTCGACGGCGAGCCTGTCGACGAGCCCGCCGAGGATCGGACCGCCGACTACGCCGATCTTGAAGCGCAGATCCGACGAGCCGGAGCCGGCCATCCGGGCCGCCTCGTCGCGCAGGCCGTCGACGGCCGGCAGCACCACCCGCGCCCGGTCGAGAACCAGCTCGCCGAGCGCGGTCGGGCGCGCGCCGCGCCTGTCGCGCTCGAAGAGCGCGCCACCGAGGGTTCGTTCGATCCGTTGCAGCTGCGCCGTCAACGCGGGCTGGGCGAGGCCCAGCGCGGACGCGGCCTTGGTGACGCTGCCGAGCTCCGCGATCGCGCACACCACCTTCAGGTGGCGCAGCTCCAGTTCCATAATTTCGACGTTAGGCCGAACGGACGATGCAAGGAAGCCCTTCAGCCCCGGCCCGTTCGACGAACGGACGCCGTGTACGCCATAAAGGGGGATCAATCCCCCGCTCAGCCGGCGGCTTCTTCGGGTTCCACGACGGGGATGGCCCCCGACCCTGTTCACGGCAGGCGCAGGGTCGCCCACACCACCTTGCCGTCGCTGACCGGCGTGCTGCCCCACGTGACGCTCATCGCGTCGACCAGCAGCAGCCCGCGACCGTCGCCCCAGCCCATCCGCGGGACCGCGGGGCTGCCGTCGCGCACCGAGACGTGCAGGTGGCGCTGACGCATCAACATGCTGAACTCGAACATTCCGCCGACGTGCCGCACGGCGTTGCTGACGAGCTCGCAGGCGACCAGTTCGGCCGCCTCGGCCAGACCTGTGACACCCCATTGCGCGCAGCTTTCGCACGCCATTTGCCGCGCTGCCGGGATGGAGCTCAGGCTGCCCGCCATGCGTTCGGTGAGCCGCCGCGGCGGCGGGGTGCTGTCGGCGCTCTCGCACGCCGCCCGCACCGAATCGGCGACCGGCACGTACCGCAGGACCGCGGTGCGGTCGAGAGCGGCCGCCACCTCCTCGTCCGGTTGGGCCAGCACCAGCGGGATCCCCGGCCACGCGGCCGCGTGCCGGGCGACGGCCGGGAAGACCGTCAGCACGATGTCGTCGGGGACGGTGACGTTCTCGAGGTCCACCAATACCATCGCCGGCTGGCCGGCCACCGCCTTGAGCAGCGCCGCGCGCACGGCCGGCACCGTCTCGATCGTCAGGGCGCCGGCGAGCCGCACGACGGCGGCGTGGCCGCCGGGGCACTCGAGCTCCCCGAACTCGGCTCTCATGACACCGCTTCCGGATCCGGTGCCCAGGCCGGGCGCTCGAGAGCCTGCCGCGCCGAAGCGGGCGGACCGCTCATCTCACCTCATTGGTTTGTCCGGTTGCGGGCGAGCGCTCGCTACCCGCGGCTCGCCCCGTGTAACCGGCCGGGCCGGCCACCCAGGGTACCGGGCTGAAAGGTCACAGCAGTCGCAGCGGTCACGACGGTCTCCACGCGGAAAGTTCGGCGAGCGAACCTCATCAGGTTGGCCCCGCCGCGGCCGAACACGCAGATGGGAGACCCAATGGGCCGACAACCTTGGAGCAGAGCGGGTGATGACCCCCACCGACCGCCGCTGGTGGTCCAGGCCGGAGAACCGGGTGACCGTGCTGAGCTTCGTGCTCGGTGCGGTGATCCTCGGTGCCCAGGCCGGCTACCTCGGCGCGGTCGGCCGGCCCGACCTCGGGCACGAGGTGTTTCCGGCCCTCGCCGTGATGGCCATCTTCTTCGTCAGTGAGGGTTTCGCGATCCACCTGCGGGTGCGCCGCGGCGGGCACGCGATGAGCGTCAGCGAGATCCCGGTGATCCTCGGCATCCTGACCTTGGCACCGGCCGTCCTGCTGGTGGCCCGGCTCGTCGGCGGCGGGCTCGGCCTCGCCGTCCTGCGCAAGCAGCGCGGGCTGAAGCTCGCGTTCAACGTGACGCTGATCGGCCTGCAGGCGACGGTCACCGCGCTGATCTTCGTCGCGCTGGCCGGCCGGCCCACCGAGCTCGGCCCTGGCGAGTGGGTCGCGATGTACGTGGCCGTGTTCATCTCCGACGGGCTCGCCGCCGCGATGATCACCGTGGTGATCGCGATGCACGACGACCCCGGTGAGCTGCGCCGGCTCACCCGCGCCTTCAACGGCCTGCCGCTCGTCGCGATCACCGCGACCGTCGCCCTGATCGGGGCGATGGCGATCCGGCACGACGTGCGGGCGCTGCTGCTGCTCGGGGTCGCCGGGATCGTCGTCTACGGCGGGTACCGGGCGTACGTGCGGCAGAGCCAGGGCCACGCCCAGGTCGAGGAGCTGTACGCGTTCACCCGCGCCCTGGACGGCTCGCGCGACACCGGCGAGGTGGCCCGGATCGTGCTGACCCAGGTCCGCGACCAGTTGCGCGCCGGGACGGCCGAGCTGATCGTCCCGGGTCCGGAGGGGCGCGGGTGGCTGCGCACCCGGCTGTCCGGCGCCGACGACGTCGGCTCGACCTGGCTCGCCGCCCCGCCCGCGCAGGGCTGGTGGACCCCGGCCGTCGCCGGGCAGGCGGTGCTGCTGCCGGCCGATCACGGGCTCACCCCGTCGGCGGAGGAAGAGGACGACCACGACGGCGCGGTGCCCGCCGACGGCATCGCGGCGCCGGTGCCGATGGGCGACGCCATCGGGGTGCTCCTCGTCGCCGACAGCCTGCCCGACCAGCCGACGTTCACCGACGAGCACGCAAGGCTGTTCCAGGCCCTGGCCAACCACGCGAGCGTCGCGATGTCGAAGGCGATGCTCGTCGACCGGCTGCGCCAGGAGGTGACCGAGAAGGAGCACCTGGCCCAGCACGACCCGCTGACCGGGCTGCCCAACCGCACCCGGTTCAACGAACTCGTCGAGGAGGCGGTGGCCGGCGACCGGCCGGCCGCCGTCGTCCTGATGGACCTCGACCGGTTCAAGGAGGTCAACGACGCGCTCGGCCACGACATCGGCGACACGCTGCTGCGCGAGGTCGGCACCCGGCTGCAGGACCGGCTCAACGGCCGCGGCGTGGTGGCCCGGCTCGGCGGCGACGAGTTCGCGGTGCTGCTGCCCGGCGCCGACAGCGAGGAGGCGGCCGTCGCGCTCACCGCCGAGCTCACCGGCGCGCTGGAACAGCCGATCCCGGTGGGGCAGCTGCGCCTCAACACGCGCACCAGCGCCGGCATCGCGCTCGCGCCGGCGCACGGCACCGACGCGAGCACGCTGCTGCGCCGCGCCGACGTCGCCATGTACTCGGCCAAGGACACCCGCTCGGGTGACCGCGTCTACCAGCCCGAGCAGGACCGGCACACGCCTCGGCGGCTGGCCCTGATCGGCGACCTGAACCAGGCGATCACCCACCGGGACCTGCAGGTGGTGTTCCAGCCCAAGGTCGACCCCGCCTCGGGGCTCGTGACCGGCGCCGAGGCGCTGGCCCGCTGGCAGCACCCGGAGCAGGGGTTCATCCCACCGGACCAGTTCATCCCGCTGGCCGAGCACTCCGGGCTGATCCGCCCGCTGACGATGCACGTGCTCGACGTGGCGCTGCAGCGCTGCGCGTCGTGGCGGCGGGCCGGCCACGACCTGGACGTGGCGGTGAACCTCTCGCCGAACAGCCTGCTGGACATCGGGTTGCCCGACGTCGTCGCCGAACTGCTGCACCAGACCGGGATCCCGCCGAGCGCGCTCACCCTGGAGATCACCGAGAGCAGCATCATGGCCGACCCGACCCGCAGCCTGCGGACGCTGGACCGGCTGCACACGCTCGGGGTCAAGCTGGCCATCGACGACTTCGGCACGGGTTACTCGTCGCTGGGCCGGCTGCGCGAGCTGCCCATCGACGAAGTCAAGATCGACAAGTCGTTCGTGCAGCGGATGTCCGTGGATCATCGGGACCGGGCCGTGGTCAACTCCGCCCTTCAGCTCGGCCACGCGCTGGAACTGGAGGTGGTGGCCGAGGGCGTCGAGGACGTGGAGACCTACACCCACCTGACGAACGAGGGCTGCAACGTGATCCAGGGGTACTACGTGTCCAGGCCGCTGCCGGCGGACACCTTCGCCGACTGGCTGGCCGCGCGGCGCGAGCCCGACGAGGTCCGCGCCAGCGGCCTGATCGTCCCGGGCCCGTAGTGCCCGATCTTGGACGCCCGCTACCGCCGGGGCGGTAGCGGGCGTCCAAGATCGCGGAAAGCTACCCGGGCCACTCGTGCACGGGCACGTTGCTGTGCATCAGCTGCCGGTACTCGGTGAGCATTCCGGCCAGCGTCGCGCCCGGCCGGGTCGCCGCGTCGACCTGCCACGCCGCGCCGTTGCGCCCCGCCACGCACCGCCGCTCGATCACCCCGAGCAGCCGGTCGCGGTGCTCCGCGTCGACGCCCCACTCCGTCAGGCCCTGGTGCGCGAGCGGCAGCAGCCGGCGCAGCACCAGTTCGGTCGCGGGCACCGTGCCCAGCCCGGGCCAGAACAGGAACGCGTCGATGCCGTCGCGGGCGCCGGCGTGGAAGTTCTCCTCGGCGGCGTTGAACGACATCTGGGTCCACACCGGGCGGTCCGCCTCGGCCAGCACCCGCACCAGCCCGAAGTAGAAGGCGGCGTTGGCCATGATGTCGACGACCGTGGGCCCGGCCGGCAGCACCCGGTTCTCCACCCGCAGGTGCGGCCGGCCGTTCACCACCGCGTACACGGGCCGGTTCCAGCGGTAGATGGTGCCGTTGTGCAGCGTCAGCTCGCCGAGGCGGGGAATCCCGCCGCCGTCCAGCACGGCCACCGGGTCCTCGTCCTCGCAGATCGGGAGCAGTGACGGGAAGTACCGCACGTTCTCCTCGAACAGGTCGAAGATCGAGGTGATCCACCGCTCGCCGAACCACACCCGGGGCCGCACACCCTGCACCTTCAGCTCGTCCGAGCGGGTGTCGGTGGCCTGCTCGAACAGCGGGATGCGGGTCTCGCGCCACAGCTGCCGCCCGAACAGGTACGGCGAGTTCGCTCCCAGCGCCAGCTGGACCCCCGCGATGCACTGGGCGGCGTTCCAGTACATGGCGAAGTTCGCCGGCTGCACCTGCAGGTGCAGCTGGGCGCTCGTGCAGGCCGCCTCGGGCGCGATCGAGTCGGTGCGGGTGACCAGCCGCTCCACGCCGTCGATGTCGATGACCATGTCCTCGCCGCGGGCGGTGAAGATCTGCTCGTTGATCAACGCGTAGCGCGGGTTGTCCGAGAGCGCCCCGAGGTGCAGGTGGTGCTCCTGCAGCGTCGGGAGGATACCGATCATGAGCGTGTGCGTGCCCATCGCCGCCGAATGCGCCTCGGCGGCGTTGAGACTGCCGCGGATGCGTTTCTCGAACCGCGCCAGGCCCTCGCCCTCCAGCACGTCCGGCGGGACGTTGATCTCGATGTTGAACTGGCCCAGCTCGGTCACGAAGTCCGGGTCGGCGACGGCCGCCAGCACCTCGGCGTTGCGCATGGCCGGCTCGGCCTGCTCGTCGACCAGGTTGAGCTCGATCTCCAGGCCGGTCATCGGACGGTCGCACTCGAACTGGGTCTCCGAGAGCATCCTCGTCAGTGCGTCGAGGTTGGTGCGGACCTTCTCGCGGTACCGCATGCGGTCTTCCCGGCTGAATTCCCGGTGTTCGACATCCTTGCCCACGCCCGTACCGTGACACACCCGCTACCGACGCGCCACCGTCCTCTCATTCCCAGGTGCGAAACGGTGCGGGGGAAAGTGCATGGCCGTTGCTGCCTGGGTAAGGAGGGGCCATGCCCCCATACGGTCTAGCCATGACTCACTCCGCCCGGGTGCTCACCGCCCACGCCGTCCTCGACCAGCTCATGGCCAGCGTCGGTGTCGACGGTCTCGTCGCCGCCCTGCGCAACCCCGGCCTGCTGGCCGCCGTCGACCAGCACAGCGCCGCGATCCGCGAGACCCTGCGCACCGCCGGCCGCGACGTCGACGTCGTCTCACTGGCCGGGTACGCCCGCTCCGTGCTCGCCCTGCTCAACCGGTCCGGCCACACCCTGCCCGAGCCGGACGCCATCGACTGGGCCCGCGCCGGCACCCACGTGCTGCGGCTCGTCGCCACCTGCGCGCTGGCCGAGGATGCCGGACTGCTGTAACGAGGCGCTCGCTCCGCTCGCGCGCGCCATGGAGCCTTCTGTGACGACGTCTTCCCTCGTCGCTTCGCTCCTCAGTCCAGACGCCGTCGGCTCCATGGCGAGCTCCACACCACGCAGGGCTGCCGGGCCGAGCGGCGAGAACACCAGCCACAGCACCGGCAGCAACGTTCCCACCCCGGTGATCCAGAGCGTGTTCCGCAGCCCGACGGCGGTGCCCAGCAAACCGCCGAGCAGCCCACCCAGCGGCGTCGTGCCCCACATGACGAACCGCATCGTCGCGTTCATCCGGCCGAGCAGGTGGTCGGGGCAGATCGTCTGCCGGTAGCTGACCTGCACGACGTTGAAGGCCACGATGAACGCCATCATCACCATCTCGCCGACCACCAGGAACGCCAGCCGCCAGCCGGGCGCGGTCAGCGGGATCAGCAGGCTCGCCGAGCCGGCGACCACGATGTACCCGATCATCGCCCGCGCCCGGCCGAGCCGCCGGGTCAGCCGGGTGGTCACCAGCGCGCCGCCGACGGCGCCGAGGCTGCCGAGCGCGGACAGCAGCCCGATCGCGCCGGGAGACAGGCCGACCGTGCGCACCAGAAACGGCAGCAGGACCGCCTGGCTCGCCCCGATGAACAGCACGGCGCACGCCCCCTGCAGGGCCAGCGCCCGCAGGATGGGGTTGCCGAACACGAAGCGCAGTCCGTCGGCGATCTCGGCCCGCAGCGGCGCGCGGCGCGCCCGGTCCGGCGGCGCCTCGCGCACCTTGATCCGCGACAGCCACAGCGCCGACCACACGAAGCTGACGGCGTCGGCCGCGACCGCCACGGACGCCGTGAACCACTGGACGAGGTAGCCGCCCGCAGCCGGGCCGGCGGCGTGCGCCACCGTGCGGCTCGCCTCCAGCTTGCCGTTGCCGTCGACGAGGTGCTCGCGGCCCACCAGGTGCGGCAGGTACGACTGGTACGACACGTCGAAGAACACGGTGGCGATCCCGTGCGCGGCCACCACCGCGTACAGATGGGGCAGAGTGAGCCGGTCGAGCAGCGCCGCCGCCGGGATCGTCAGCAGCAGCGCCGCCCGCACCAGGTCGGCGGCGATGAGCACGGGCCGCTTGCGCATCCGGTCGCACCACGCTCCCGCCGGCAGCCCGATCACCAGGAACGCGGCGGTCTGCAGCGCCACGAGCACGCCGAGCTGGAACGTCGTCGCGTCCAGCTCGGTGATCGCGACCAGCGGCACCGCGAGCACGCCGATCTGCGTGCCGAGCTGGCTCAGCGAGTCGCCGATCCAGAGCCGCCGGAAGTCGCGATGCCGCCACAGCCCCCCGTCGGCCATGGGCTACCGCTGGTCGACCGGCACGAAGGCGCGCTCCGGCTGCCCGGTGTAGACCTGCCGCGGCCGGCCGATCTTGGTGTCCTTGTCGGAGATCATTTCCCGCCACTGCGCGATCCAGCCGGGCAGCCTGCCCAGCGCGAACATCACGGTGAACATCTTCGTCGGGAAGCCCATCGCCTTGTAGATGAGCCCGGTGTAGAAGTCGACGTTCGGGTACAGCTTGCGGGAGACGAAGAAGTCGTCGGCGAGTGCGATCTCCTCGAGCCGCATCGCGACGTCGAGCAGCGGATCGGGCTCGGGCATCCGGGCGATCACGTCCTGCGCGGCCTTCTTCACGATCGCCGCGCGCGGGTCGTAGTTCTTGTAGACGCGGTGCCCGAAGCCCATCAGGCGCACACCCTCCTCGCGGTCCTTGACCTTCCGGACGAAGGAGTCGACGTCGCCGCCGTCGTCGCAGATGCGCTTGAGCATCTCCAGCACCGCCTGGTTGGCGCCGCCGTGCAACGGGCCGAAGAGCGCGTTGACGCCGGCCGAGATCGACGCGAACAGGTTCGCCTGACTCGACCCGACCAGGCGCACCGTCGACGTGGAGCAGTTCTGCTCGTGGTCGGCGTGCAGCACGAACAGCATGTCGAGCACCTTGGCGATCACCGGGTCGACCTCGTACGGCATCGCCGGGACGCCGAACGTCATGCGCAGGAAGTTCTCGACGTATCCGAGCGAGTTGTCCGGATACAGCGTCGGCTGCCCGATCGACTTCTTGTACGCGTAGGACGCGATCGTCGGCACCTTGGCGAGCAGCCGGATCGTGGAGATCTCCACCTGGTCGCGGTCGAACGGGTTCAGGCTGTCCTGGTAGAACGTCGACAGCGCGCTCACCGCCGAGGACAGCACCGGCATCGGGTGCGCGTCGCTCGGGAAGCCGTCGAAGAATCGGCGCATCTCCTCGTGCAGCATCGTGTGGCGGCGCACCTTCTCGTCGAACGCCGCCAGCTCGTCGGCCGTCGGCAGTTCGCCGTAGATGAGCAGGTACGTGACCTCCAGGAAGGACGCGTTCTCGGCCAACTGGTCGATCGGGTAGCCGCGGTAGCGCAGGATCCCCGCGTCACCGTCGATGAACGTGATGTCGGACCTGCACGAGGCCGTGTTGACGAAGCCGGGATCGTAGGTGACGGAGTCGGTCTCCTTCAGCAGGCTCGAGATGTCGATACCGGCCGGGCCTTCCGTCGACTCGTGTACGTCGAGGGCAATCGTTCCGCCCGGGTGTTCCAGGCTGAAGTCGGTCATGGTGTGACTCCGTTCAGGTCTAGCTGATCAAGCTGAGGGCCTGGGCCTGTGTCAAAGTGCCGGGCCTTCGGCCCGGCACTTTGACACAGGCCATGTGCTCCATTGTCACCCGTACGGCTGAGTCGGGGCACGATGGGACCCGTGCGCTTCCGTCCCATCACCCCCGAGGGTCTGGCCGACGGCCTCGCTGACCTGCTGGTATCCCGGGAAACCGACGGGTACTCGCGGGTCGGCCTGGACGGGCCGCCGCCGGCCCGGCCGGACCGGCTCGCCGCCGCGCTCGTCGACCCGCTGCGGGTGCGCGGCCGGCCGGCGCTGGCCGTCGCGACGGCCGGGTTCCTGCGCCCGGCGTCGGTGCGGCTCGAACAGGGCCGCACCAACCCCGACTCCTTCTACGAGAACTGGTTCGACCTCTCCGCACTGTCCCGGGAGGTGCTGGCGCCGCTGGACCCGGGCGGCACCGGTGAGGTGCTGCCCGACCTCTGGGACCCGGCCACCGACCGGGCCACCCGCAGCCGCCCGGTGCCGCTGCCGCCGGGCGGGGTGCTGATCCTGCACGGCCCGCTGCTGCTCGGGACGGGGCTGGCCCTCGACGTCGCCGTGCATCTACTGATGACGCCCGCGGCGCTGGCGCGGCGCATCGACCCCGACGAGCGGTGGACACTGCCCGCCTACGGCAGGTACGCCGCCGAGGTGGCTCCGGAGACATTCGCCGACGTCGTCGTGCGGGCCGACGATCCCGACCACCCCGCCGTCTCGACCGATCTTGGAAATCTGGGCATGATGTCGCGGTGACCGGGCCGCTCCAGCCACCCCCACCGCGCCCGACCGTCTACGGCACCGCACGGCGCGGGCCGCACCCGGTCGTGCTGATCGCCCTCGGCGTCCTCGTGGTCGGCGTGATCACCGGGATCGTGCTGGCCCTGCAGGCGCTCGGCGCCTCGAACCCGCCGGTCGCCGTGACCTCCGCCGCGGCGAGCGGGCCGCCGCTGTCCCCGGCGCCGGCGAGCCGGCCCCCGGTGTCCAGCGCGGCGCCGTCGCCGTCCGCCACGCCGTCGAGCGCGCCGCCGGCCCAGCCGCAGCAATTCGCCGGTGTGCAGGGGCAGGGCTCCGGCCTGTGCCTCGACGTCCAGCCCGACCAGCCGGGCGCCGGCGGCCTGCTCGTGCTCGCCCCGTGCGCCGCCGGCACGCCGAGCCAGCGCTGGCAACTGCGGGCCGACGGAACGGTGGTCAACGGCGCGACCGGGCTGTGCCTCACCGTCGCCGGTGCGGCCGGCACCGACAACGCGCGGGTGCAGCAGGAGGCCTGCGCGCCCGGCGCCGCGCATCAGCAGTGGCGGCTGTTCGTCGGCCCGGACGGAAGCGCCACGTTCGCCGCCGTCCACAGCGGCAAATGCCTCGACGTGCCGAACAACGGCACCGCGCCGGGCACGCCGGTGCAGCAGTTCACCTGCAACGACACCCCCGCCCAGCGGTGGATCCTCCAGCCGGTGTAGCCACCTCCGGCGACCTGAGCGGTCGATCCGGCACATTACGTAGCGCCACGGGTCGACGCACGTTGCGTGACGGTTCGCCTACCTTTTCCTAGTGGCGCCGACGGGTAGAGCGCCGGTGCAGAAGGGAAGCGGCGGTGCGCGCTCGACTCGGTGTCCTCCTCATGGCCGTACTGGCGATCGTCGGCACGCTGGCCGCGCCGGCGAACGCCGCCACCGGCACGACCGGCAGCCGCGCGATGTGGCTGTGGACCAAGCCGGCGCCGGCCGACGTCGTCGCCTGGGCGCGGGCGCACGGCGTCGGGGAGATCCTCGCCGCCACCCCCGCGAAGCCGGACCTCGCGTGGCTGCGCGACCTGCGCGCGCAGTCGGCCGCCGCCGGCATCTCGCTCGCCGCCCTCGGCGGCGACCCCGCCTGGACGACGCAGCACACCGCCGCGCTGTCGTGGCTGCGCGCGGTCTCGGCGACCGGACTGTTCGACGCGGTGCACGTCGACGTCGAGCCGCACGCGCTGCCGGAGTGGGGCACCGACCGGGCCCGCACCGCGCAGCAGTACGTGACGCTCCTCGAGAAGCTGAACGCCGCGACGACCCTGCCCCTTTCGGCGGACGTGGCCTTCTGGTACGGCGAGGTGCTCCTGCCGAAGAAGGCCAACCTCGCCGACGAGGTGCTCCGCTCGGTCGACGCCGTCACCGTGATGAGCTACCGCGACACCGCCACCGGCCCGGGCTCGGTGACGGCCGTCGGCGCCGACTTCCTGCGTCGCGGCGCCGCCCTGCGCAAGCCGGTGCGGCTCGGCGTGGAAACCCAGCCGCTGGACGAGTGCGCGTACTGCACGTTCGCCGAGGAGGGCGCCACGGCCCTTGAAGCCGCGCTGGCGGAGATCGAAGCGGCGGGCTCGACGCAGCGGAGCTTCGCCGGGATCGCGGTGCACCACTACGACGCGTGGCGGCTCCTGGCCGCGTGACCGCCCTCGCACCAGGGGTGGCACGAAGGCGTGATCACGGCCCGTGCGCGCGCCCATACCGTCGTCCGCAGATCACGAAGCTGAACGCGGAGGCGGATAACGATGGGCAAGGCAATGCGGATCGGCACGTTGGCACTCGGCGGGGCGGTGGCCGTCCTGTCGATGGCGGCCTGCACCCCCGCCTTCGGCCAGAAGAACGACGGCGCCCCGGCGCCCGCGGCATCGGCGCCGGCTCCCGCCGGCTCGACGGCCCCGGCGAGCCCGGCCCCGCAGGCCAAGAACGGCAAGAGCGAAGGCACCGACAAGGGCGACGGCTCCGGTGACGGCTCCGGCGGCGGCTCGGGGTCCGGCGGGGGCAACGGCTCCGGCGGGGGCGGCGGTCAGAGCGGCGCACAGATCGTCAGTTTCACGATCGTCCAGCAGCCGCGCTGCCCGACCGGCACCACGAAGTACGAGACGCCGGCCGTCCCGCTGAAGATCTCGTGGAAGGTCACCGGCGCCACCGGTATCGCGTTGTCCGTCGACGACCCGCACCGGGTCGGCAGCTACGGCTCGTACGGCACCGAGGGGACGCTGGAGTTCACGTTCAGCTGCGGCGGCAAGGTCGGCTCGACCGAGACGCACGAGTACACGCTGACCACCACCGGCGGCACCGGCCACCCCAGGTCCAAGACCCTGACCGTCTCGACCAAGGTCCTCGAGCGGGGCACGCCCGTCTAGGCTTCAGAAGAGGTGGCCGATGGTGCGGACGATGTCGACGTAGAAGTTGCCGTCGATGGACCGGAACAGCTCGAACTTCTGGCCGGGGCTGCCGAAGAACGGCCGCAGCGTCCAGGCGAGCTGGGTGCCCACGAAGCCGAACAGCAGGATCCAGACGTAGAGCAGCGTCATGCTCGCCTGCTTCTCGGCCGGCGGAGCTGCCGGCACCTGGCGCGACGCCCAGATCGGCGGCGCGGGCGCGTACCCGGGCGCCATCGGGTGCTGTGGCGCAGCGACGAGCACAGCGGCGCCGTTGCCGGAAGGGACCGCAACCGGCACCGCACCGGCCGGCACCGGTGCGGGCACCGCGGGCGCTGACGGCAGGGCCGGCGCACCGGCGGGAGCCGGCGACACGGGAACGTCGTCGCCGCTGGAGGTCGCATCGCCGGCGGGCGCCGCCTCCCCCGTCGGAACGGCGCCGTTACCGGCGACGGCCTGAGCCGGCGCCGCGGCCTTGGCCTCGACGGCGGCCCGCGTGACGGCGTCACGCACCGAGTTGTGCTTGTTCAGCGCCGCCATGCCGCCGGTCAGGAAGCGCAGGCCGACGAGCGCGGCCAGGGTGAGGATCGCGACGTTGAGCAGCTTGTAGAACGAGTACTGGTTCGCCGTGATCAGGAAGAACAGGCTGATCGGCGCGAAGGCCACGGCGAGCATCGAGATGACGGTGATCGCGACCATCACCAGCGCCAGCGCCTGCCGCACCTGCAACCGCGCCCCGAACACCAGGTTGAACAGGTAGAGCGTGGGCAGGCAGATCGCGAGCGTCACGAGGAACAGCAGCGGCAGCTTGACGGCCGACAGCAGCGCCTGCAGCAGGGCGTTGTCGGTGTTGAACGCGCCGAGCACCGCGCCGAAGAAGAACAGCGCGACCGTGGAGCTGACGAGCATGTCGCGGGTCAGCCGGCCCAGGTCGCGTTCGTCGCCGATCTGCTCCCAGATGCCGTCCCTGTCGCGCAGTATCCGTTCGATGACGAGAAGTCCGTGCGAGGTGGCCATGCGCACTCCCGGGGGTCGTGTGATCAACGCCACCGTATTTAACGCTGTGAACGGTCCCGGCGGTTGCCCGCCCGACTAACGGCGCCCGATGTCGATGCGTTTGCCGCCTTCTTCGAAGAAGTGCAGCGCGTCGACCCGCACAGCGACGGCGAGCGGGTGCCCGGCGGTGATCGCCGGATAGGGCGCGAGCCGGACCACCAGCTCGGCGGGCCTGCGGTGGTGTCGGCCCGCCTCGGCGGGCGTTGCCTTCTCGTCGTCGTGCGGGGCGGTCACGAACCGGTTCACCAGGCCGCGCAGGCCCCGGCTGGGCGTCCGCTTGCCGTTGCTCGGGGTCGCCATCTCGTCGATTACCACGGCCGTCGCGCCGACGTCGACGAAGGCGAGCGTCTCGTGCCCGTGGTGCTCGAGGTGCCGGATGCGGCCGCGCAGGACGTCGCCGGGAGTGTCGACCGAGACCGGCATCAGCGCCTCCGGCCGCATGCCGATCACGATGCGCTCGCCGTGGTAGTGCGAAACAGCGCGGGCCCGCAGGTCGCCCCACGGGATGTGCAGCTCCTGGTCGCCGAGCCGCAGAGACACGTACCGGTCCAGCGCGACGCCGACGGTCGCCTCCATGAGACTCATCCGCGGGTTGCCGAGAAACCCGGCGACGTACACGGTGGCCGGACGGCCGTACACCTCGGTCGGCGTGCCCACGTCCTGCAGCACGCCCTTGCGCAGGATCGCCACCCGGTCGGCCATGGTCAGCGCCTCGGCCTGGTCGTGGGTGACGTAGACGCAGGTGACGCCGAGCTCGCGGATCAGGTTGGAGATCTCCGCCCGCAGCTCGGCCCGCAGCTGGCTGTCCAGGTTCGAGAGCGGCTCGTCCATCAGGAACACCTTGGGACGGCGCACGATCGCCCGGCCCATGGCCACCCGCTGCCGCTGGCCACCGGACAGCTGGGTCGGGTGCCGGCCGAGCACGTCGCCGATCCCGAGCGCGCTGGCGACCTCCGAGATCTTGTCGTTGCGGACCACCGGATCGACGTTGGCGACCCGCAATGGGAAACCGATGTTGTCGCCGACACTCATGTGCGGGTACAGCGCGAAGTCCTGGAAGACCATCGCGATGCCGCGTTCGCGCGGGGCGAGGGGCTCGGCCGACTTGCCGTCCAGCCACACCTCGCCGGCGGTGACGTCCTCCAGGCCGGCGATCATGCGCAGGATCGTGGACTTGCCGCAGCCGGACGGGCCGAGCAGCACCATGAACTCGCCCGCTTCGATCTCCAGGTTGACCCGGTTGACAGCGACTGTGCCGTCGGGAAAGACCTTGGAGACATCACGCAGCCCGACGGTCGACACGCCACCTCCGCACTTGTATCGCTGCGATTTGTGACTGTGACGAACCCCACGGACCCGGAGCCATCGGGTAAACGGCCCATGTACGCGTAGTCATGATCACGCTACGGATACACGTGATCTTCTCAGGTACAGTCCGTGGCTCACCTACTTCACCCCGGACGAGGTGCGGCCGTCGAACCTGGCGCGGTTGGTGCGGGCCCGCATTACCTAGGGGTTCGCCTACACCGCTCGGCTGACGCGCGCCTTATCCGCACCGCCATATGGTCATGGACGCGCCCCGGCCGACTTGCGAGCCGGGGCGTCCACGGTTCCTCTGCTATGCGGCCTGGTACTTGACGGTGATCGTGGTGTAGCCGAGAGAGCGCAGCAGGCCCTCGAGCATCTTGCGGGTGTTCTCCTCGGCGCGCGTGCTGAGGCCGCTGCTCTTCGCCGCCTCCGCGATGCGCTCCTCGGCGAGCGCGTACACCTCGGTGACCCGGTTCGGGTCGTTCGCGAAGACGTCCTTGAGCCGGTTCAGCAGGCCGCGCTGCTCCGAGTAGACCCGGGTGTTCTCCGGATCGAGGTTCGGCTTGCCGAGTTGCGGTGCCGGCAGCGTCACCTCGACGGTGCGCCTGTCGTCGGATTCCTTGATCGCGCCCTGCCCGATGTTGCCGAAGTCGACGTAGGCGTCGACGGTGCCGGCGGCCACGAACAGGATCCGCTCGTTGACGAGGAAGTCCGGGATGTACTTCCGGTTCTCCTGCACGTCGATGATCACCTGGAAGTTGCCCTCGGCGGCGACGTAGCGGCTCAGGTCCTGGATCGACTGCAGCAGCGGCGGCTGGCTGCGATCCTCCTTCTGGGTGCCGAACGGGTTCTTGAAGTCGGGCAGCCACCCGACCGACTGGGCCCCGAGGATCAGGGCCATCACCAGCCCGACGGTCGCCACCAGCCAGAACACACCGCGCAGGAAGCGCGGGGCGCCGCGGTCCGGCGCCTGCCTTTCGGCCCGATCGCCCCGATCGCCCCGATCGCCCCGATCGTCGCGATCGTCGCGGTCCGGCCACAGCGGCCTGCGCTCATCGTCGACGCGCTCGCTGACCTCGGGATACTCGGCGGTCGGCGGATCCGACCGGGTCTGCTCGTCTGTAGCTTTGCTTTCAGCCATCGATGTCACCGCCTCCCGCACCAATAGTGCCCGGTCGGCAACAGTCCCCAAACTCCGATCGGGTTACGGGCGCCCGAGCGCGCGGTACTCCCACCCGGCCGCGCGCCACTCCGCCGGATCGAGCGCGTGCCGCCCGTCGACGATCCGGCGCTGCGCGACGATCTCGCCCATCGCGCCCGGGTCGATCTGGCGGAACTCGGCCCACTCGGTGAGCAGCACCACGACGTCGGCGCCGCGCGCCACGTCGAAGGCGCTCTCGCCGTAGGACAGCTGCGGGTACGTCCGGCGCGCGTTGTCCATCGCCGCCGGGTCGAACACCGTCACGATCGCGCCGGCCTTCTGCAGCGTGGTGGCCACGTCGAGCGCGGGGGCGTCGCGGATGTCGTCGGAGTTCGGTTTGAAGGCCGCGCCGAGCGCGGCCACCTTGACCCCGACGAGGTCACCGCCGGCCAGTTCGCGCACCAGGTCGACGGTGCGGGCGCGCCGCCGCTGGTTGATCCCGTCGACCTCGCGCAGGAACGCCACCGCCTGCCCGACGCCCAGCTCGCCGGCCCGGTGCGTGAACGCGCGGATGTCCTTCGGCAGGCAGCCGCCGCCGAAGCCCAGGCCGGGCTTGAGGAACCTGCCGCCGATGCGGTCGTCATAGGCGAGCGCCTCGGCGAGATCGTGCACGTCGGCGCCGGTGGCCTCGCAGATCTCCGCCATCGCGTTGATGTAGGAGATCTTGGTCGCCAGGAACGAGTTGGCGGCCACCTTGACCAGTTCGGCCGTCTGCAGATCGGTGACCTTGACCGGCGCGCCCGCGGCGATGACCGGGGCGTACGCCGCGCGCAACCGCTCCTCCGCCCACGCGGTCTGCACGCCGAAGACGAGCCGATCGGGGTTCATCGTGTCGTCCACGGCGAAGCCCTCGCGCAGGAACTCCGGGTTCCAGGCCAGCTCCACCTGCGCGCCGACCGGCGACAGCTCGTGGACCTGCCGGGTGAGCCTGGCCGCGGTGCCCACCGGCACCGTCGACTTGCCCACCACAAGCGTGCGCCGGCGCAGGTGGCGGGCCAGCGTCGTGAACGCGGCGTCGACGTAGGTGAGGTCGGCCGCGTCGGAGCCGGCCTGCTGTGGCGTGCCGACGCAGATGAAATGGACCTCGCCGAACTCGGCGGCCTCCGCGTAGGAGGTGGTGAACCGCAAGCGACCCGACTCCAGCGCCTTGACCAGCAGTTCCGGCAGACCCGGCTCGAAGAAGGGCACCTCGCCGGAGGCCAGGAGCTCCACCTTCCGCTCATCGACGTCGACGCCGAGCACCTCGAAGCCCAGCACGGCCATGCAGACCGCGTGCGTGGTGCCGAGGTAACCCGTGCCGATCACGGTGAGTCGCGGGTTGTGCATCGATAACCTCCCATGCCGCTGGTTGCGCCGCAGGCGACACTACCGTTCACCGTTACCGATGCGTACAACCGCACGGGGACGGCACGGGAAACGCTGGTCAGCCGCGGGTGGAACCCTCACCGACGGGCGCGGTCGCCACAGGAGGAGGGTGCATGCACTCCCGGCTATATGTCGATCTTGCACTCGCAGCGCCGGGTGCGTACCGGTTGGTGCCATTTCTTCGATGTTCACGACTGCAAGATCGACGAGAGGGTCACCGCCTTCGGAGCGCGCCGATCTTGCAGCCGAGCTGCCTAGCTTTATCACGCTTTGTCGCGAAAGATTCGCACCGGAAAAAGCAAGATCGACGTATGTCGCGAGAACAGATGTGTCCGCCCCTCGCGCGTGGACGCGCACTCCAAGGGACGGCCGGTCAGGCGAATGCGGACAGGCCGGTCAGCTGCTGGCCGATGACGAGCTGATGGATCTCGCTGGTGCCCTCGTACGTGAGCACGCTCTCGAGGTTGTTCGCGTGCCTGAGCACGGGATACTCACCGCTGATGCCGTTCGCCCCCAGCACCGTGCGGCACGTACGGGCGATCGCCAGCGCCTCCCGGACGTTGTTCAGCTTCCCGACGCTGACCTGGTGCGGCCGCAGCGTCTCGGCGTCGGCGCGCCGGCCCAGGTGCAGCGCCAGCAGGTAGCCCTTCTCCCACTCGACCGCCATGTCGGCCAGCTTGGCCTGGGTCAGCTGGAACGCGCCGATCGGCCGGCCGAACTGTTCACGCGACTTCGCGTAGTCGACCGTGACGTCCAGGCATTCGCGGGCCGCCCCGAGAGCGCCCCACACGATGCCGTACCGGGCCTGGCTCAGGCAGCTCAACGGCGCCTTCAGGCCGCGAGCCTCGGGTAGCTGGGCGTCGGCGGGCAGGCGCACGTCGGCGAGCACGATCTCCCCGGTCGACGACGCACGCAGCGACATCTTGTGCTTGATCTCGCGGGCGCTGACGCCGGGCGTGTCCATCGGGACGGCGAAGCCGGTGATTCCCTCGTCTACCCGGGCCCAGACCACCGCGACGTCGGCGACGGGCGCGTTGGTGATCCACATCTTGCTGCCGTTGAGCACCCAGTCGGAGCCGTCGCGCCGGGCGCGGGTGGCCATCGACGCCGGGTCGGACCCGTGGTCGGGCTCGGTGAGGCCGAAGCAGCCGATCGCGTCGCCGGCGGCCATCGCCGGCAGCCAGCGCTGCTTCTGCTCCTCGCTGCCGTACTTCCAGATCGCGTACATGGCCAGCGATCCCTGCACGCTGACCAGGCTGCGCACGCCCGAGTCACCGGCCTCGAGCTCCAGGCAGGCCAGCCCGTACGCGACGGCCGACGCCCCGGCGCAGCCGTACCCCGTGAGGTGCATGCCGAGCAGTCCGACCTGCGCGAACTCCTTCGCCAGCTCGCGGACCGGGACGCGGCCCTCCTCGTACCAGTCGGCCACCTTCGGACGAACGAGGTCGTCGACCAGGCGCCGCACGACGCCACGGATCTGCCGCTCCTCCTCGGAGTGCAGTTCGTCGAGACCGATCAGATCCGTCACGCTGAAGTCGCCTCCCCGGCCAGGCCCAGCACCCGGGCATGGATCGACGTTCGTTGCTGCAACGCGGCGCGCAGCGCCCGGTGCAGGCCGTCTTCGAGGTACATCGCGCCCTGCCACTGCACCACGTGCGGGAATAGGTCGCCGTAGAAGGTCGAGTCTTCGGCCAGGAGGCGGTCGAGCGCCAGCTCGCGCTTGGTGGTGATCAACTGGTCCAGCCGGACCGGGCGGGGCGGAATGTCGGCCCATTCCTTGATCGTCAACCCGTGCTCCGGGTACGGCCGGCCATCCCGGACAGCTTTGAAGATCAAGTTACGGCACCCCCTCCGCAGGCACTGTGGCACAACCGCCGTGGTCAGCGTACCGAGGGCAGCCGACATTTCACCGATTCGCAACCGTCAGTACGGGCGGCCCCACCGTCCGCGATGGGCGACCTCCGCGACCGGTCGGCGCCCGCGTTTCAGCGACGGCGACCGGCGGTCCGACGCCGGGTAACCGATCGAGATCGCGCCGATCGGGGTGAACTCCACCGGCACGTCGAACGCCGCCCGGTAGGCGTCGAACCGCTCCGGCGGGATGCCGAAGAAGCAGGCGCCGAGTTCGGCGTCGACGGCGCCGAGCAGCACGAGCAGGCTGGCGAACCCGGCGTCGATGTGCCAGTACGGCACCGGCCAGCGGGCCTCGTCCTTGTCGGTCCAGCCCTTGTCGGCCTCGGCGTACCGGCTGAGGTACATGTCCCGGTTCGAGTGCGGGACGATGATCAGCGGCGCCCGTTGCATGCCTTCCGACCAGGGCGTGGTGACCTCCGGCGAACACGCCCGCCAGAACAGGTCCCGATCCCCGGCGTCGGTCAGCACGAGGAAGCCCCAGCCCTGCGAGAACCCGGCCGACGGGGCGTGCACGGCATACTCCAGCAGGCGTTCGACCACCTCACCCGGTATCGGGCGGTCGGCGTCGTAGTTGCGCACCATCCGGCGCCGGCGCACGACCCGGTCGAGCTCCATCAGGCCGCCACCGGCGAAATTCCCCACGAGCCCTGCCACGATCCGCCCGGCGGCAACACGACCACGTCCCGGCCGGACCGCAGCGCGTCGGGCGGGCAGGTCATCGGCTCCACCGCGATCGAGCGGCGCTGCCGTGGCGGCGCCAGCGTGTCACCGGTGAACACCTGCCACCAGCCGAACGACTCGTCGGCCCAGACGTCGATGCCGCCACCGGCGGGCGCGCGCAGCGTCACCACGCTGCGACCGTCGTCGCCGCGGGCCACGTCGCCGAACGCGACGTCGAGCACCGCCGCGCCGATCCGCCGGCCGCCGGAGAAGTCGAACTCGGTGCCGGTGACGCGGGCCGTTCCGATCGGCAGCAGGCGACTGTCGAGCAGCACCCGGCTCTGCCCGGGCACGGTCAGCGTGACGTCGTCGACCGCGCTGCCGGGCACCAGCAGGTACGGGTGGGTGGCCAGGCCGAACGGCGCCGGCCGCTCGCTGAGGTTGGTCACGCGGTGCGTCACGGTGAGCCCGTCCGGACCGACGGCCCAGTGCGTGCGCAGGTGCAGCGGCCACGGATAGCCGGGCTGCGGCACCAGCAGGTGGTCGAGCACCACGTGGTCGTCGTGCACCGCGACCGGGGTCCAGCGCACCCAGTTGACCAGCCCGTGGATCGCCGTGTGGCGGGCCACCTCGGTGACCGGCAGCTGGTACGGCGACCCCTCGAAGGTGTACCGGCCGTCGCGGATGCGGTTCGGCCACGGCGCCATCACCTTGCCGGCGGAGCCGGGGCACAACTCGGCCGGCTCGTACCCGTCGACAAGATCCGTGCCCTGGTGGCGATATGCCCGCAACGCCCCGCCGACCTCGACCACGACGGCCTCGTGGCCGTGCGCGGCGATCGTCCATTCTGTGCCGGAGAGTGATGGGACGGTTTCGATGGCGACGTCCATGAACGCGCACCCTACTCCGCGCGCTCGGCTGCGGTGTAGCGCAACAGGGCCGGGTATGCCACGGCCAGCAGCACCGCGACGACGGCCGCCGCGATCCCGCCGCTGACCCACGCGACAGTCGCACCGGTGACGGCGGCCATCGCGCCGACGCGCAGGTCACCGAGCCGCGGGCCGCCGGCCACCACCGCCATGAACACGCCCTGCATCCGGCCGCGCATCTCGTCCGGGGCGAACGTCAGCAGGATCGTCTGCCGGTAGACGGCACTGATCAGGTCAGCCGCGCCGGCCACCGCGAGCCCGAGCACGCACAGCCACAGCGTCGGCGCGAGCCCGGCCGCCGCGACCGCGAGCCCCCAACCCACGACGGCCAGCACGATCGCGACGCCCTGCCGCCGGATCCGGCCCACCCAGCCGGAGCCCAGCCCGGCCACCACCGCTCCGATCGCGATCGCGCTGTACAGCCAGCCGACGGCCCCCTCGCCGCCGAACCGCTCGGCGGCCACCTCGGGGAACACCGCGCGCGGCATCGCCAGCACCATCGCGGCGATGTCGATCGCGAAGGTCAGCAGCAGCACCGGCTGCGTGCGCAGGTAGCGCATGCTCTCCACAAGATCACCGAGCCGGCTGGTCGGTGCGCCCTCGCCGCGCTCGGCCGGCGGCATCGCCGGCAGCCGCAGCGCGGCCCACATCGCGACGGTGAAGAGCGCCGCGTCGACGCCGTACGCCCACGCGAAGCTGCCGTGCAGCAGCACCAGCCCGGCGCCGAGCGGCCCGAGCACCTGCCCGACGTTGGACACGGTGAAGCCCAGCGTGTTCGCCGAGGCCACCAGCTCCTCCGGCACCAGCCGGGGCAGCATCGCCGACCGGGTGGGCGCGCTGATCGCGAACGCGGCCGACTGCGCCATCACCAGTCCGAGCAGCACCTCCGCGCTGCCGACGTGGAACAGCGCCTGCAGCAGCAGGCCGAACGTGCTCGCCCACATCAGACTCGAACTGGCCAGCAGCACCTTGCGGCGGTCGCGCACGTCGGCCACGGCGCCGCCCCAGAGCGAGAACACCAGCAACGGAATGAGGCCCGCGATCCCGATGAGGCCGACCCAGAACGACGAGTTCGTGAGGTCGTACATCTGGACCGGGACGGCCACCGCGGTGAACTGGAAGCCGATGAACGAGACCGCATTGCCGATGAACAGGCGGCGGTAGGCCGGGAAGCGCAGCGGTTGGACGTCGATGGCGTGCTTGCGCACGAACCCGATCACGCTCAAGGCGCGAGCCGTTCGATGATCCATTCGCCGTCGTTCGTGCGGCGGAACCTGAGCCGGTCGTGCAGGCGGCTCTCCCGGCCCTGCCAGAACTCCACCGCCTCGGGCACCAGCCGGTAACCGCCCCAGTTCGGCGGGGCCGGCAGGTCGTCGGTCCCGGCGAACCGGTTCTCGGTGGCGGTCACGGCGGCCTCGAGTTCGGAGCGCGAGCCGATGACCGCGGACTGCGGGCTCGCCCACGCCCCGACCTGCGCGCCGCGCGGGCGCACCCGGAAATACTCGGCGGTCTCGGCGCGGCTCACCGGCGCCGCGACGCCGTCGATCCGCACCTGCCGCTGCAACGGCAGCCAGGCGAAGACGGCGCTCGCGTGCGGATTCGCCGCCAGTTCCCGACCCTTGCGGGAGTCGTAATTGGTGTAGAACACAAATCCCTGCTCGTCGTAGCCCTTCAAGAGCACCGTACGGGCGCCGGGGCGGCCCTGCCCATCCGCTGTGGCGAGAACCATTGCGTTGGGTTCGGGCAGGTCGGCGGCTATGGCGTCGCCAAGCCAACGGCCGAACTGGATCGACCACGTCGCCGCCAGATCGCCCTCGATCAATGCACCGGCATACTCCCGCCGCATGCGCGCCAGCCCTGTCTCAGGTGTGCCATGAGTCACCTTCACATCCTTCCGTTACGCCGATGAAATACGTGAAGATGTGCGGAACCGCATACCCGTCGCAATACAGTTGACACCGCCGCCACCCCATTTGACCTGGGAGTTAACGATGTCCGACTTCAAGCCTGGCCTCGAGGGCGTGGTCGCCTTCGAGACCGAGATCGCCGAGCCCGACAAGGAAGGCGGTGCGCTGCGGTATCGAGGAGTCGACATCGAGGACCTCATCGGGCAGGTCTCGTTCGGCAACGTGTGGGCCCTGCTGGTCGACGGCAAGTTCGGCCCCGGCCTGCCGCCGGCCGAGCCGTTCCCGGTGCCCGTGCACTCCGGTGACATCCGGGTCGACGTGCAGTCCGCGGTTGCGATGCTCGCCCCGTACTGGGGC
>Ga0111538_10000969_pt1 | contig 39719 bp, 30 predicted proteins | sample SoiMethybrSBSTD1_FD_79669 | JGI IMG/M metagenome (GOLD analysis project Ga0111538, IMG submission 79669) | Bulk soil microbial communities from a Populus tree surrounding site in Tennessee, USA - Soil MetaG P. TD hybrid SBSTD1 (version 2)... | ecosystem: Environmental > Terrestrial > Soil >...
GAGCTCGAAGTGCCCGTTCATGACAGCCAGCAGTAACGGTGTCGCACCCGCAGGAGGCAATCGACCGCCATATCCGCGTCGTCGACCCTCGACGGGTATGGTCTCGTTGGCGTCGGCGCCCGCCTTCAGCAGAACGCGGACGACGTCGATGTGTCCGGCACGGACAGCGAACATCAGTGGATTGAATCCGGATGGCACGCGCAGCTTGAAATCCGCGTCGGCGTCGATGAGCGCCTGCACGACGTCCGCGTGGCCTTCAGCGGCCGCCCAGATCAGCGCCGTCTGACCGCGGCGATCGTCTTTCGCCTCGACGTTGGCGCCGTGATGAATGAGCGCCTTGACCGCCGCGAGGTTGCCCGTTCGTGCGGCAGTCATCAGCGGTGTCTCGCCGCCTGGAAGAGCGGCATTGGCATCGGCTCCCGATTTCAGCAGCATCTCCACCAGCGCGGCGTTGCCGTTGGTGCACGCGAGCGACAGCGGCGTGACGCCGTATCGATTGGCGGCCTTGACGTTCGCACCGGCGCGGACCAGGAGCTGCGCGATCTCGAGATCGTCGTGATAGGTCGCCCAGTGGAGCGGTGTCATGCCATCGGGCTGTGGTGTGTTGATGTTGACGCGTTGTTTGATCAGCGCGCGAATCTGCGCGCGGTTCATCTTTTCTGTCGCGTCAGCCAGCGTCGCGCGCGCAGGCGCCGCGTAGGTGGTGGCGGCGAAGACAAGCAGAATCGCTGCCGCCGTCTTGGCGCGGTCTAAGGACCGCGCCCTACCCTGGAGGACGCTACAACGAAAGGAGCTCATCCACCTTCCCCTTGCTGTCGGCAAATGCATCCATGCGTACGCCCACACGCTCGAGCAACGTCAGGTGAAGATTTGCGAGCGGGGTGGGTGCCGAATACTTGATGTGACGTCCGCCCTTCACGCCTGTTGCGCCGCCGCCGGCCACGAGAATCGGCAGGTTCACGTGATCATGCACGTTGGGGTTGCCCATGCCGCTGCCATACAGATACAGCGTGTGATCGAGCAACGAACCGTCGCCCTCGGGCGTGGCCTTGAGCTTCTCGACGAGATACGCGAAGAGCGACACGTGGAAGGCGTTGATCTTCGCCATCCGGGCAATCTTCTCCGGATCGTTCCCATGATGCGTCAGCGGATGGTGCGGATCCGCGACGCCGATTTCCGGATAGGTTCGATTGCTCGTCTCGCGCGCGAGCTGGAACGTGATCACCCGGGTGACGTCGGCTTGCAGCGCCAGCACCTGCAGGTCGAACATCAACTTCGCGTGGTCGGCGTACGCGGCCGGCACCCCGGTCGGACGATCGAGATCCGGCAGCGCGTTGTCCTTCGTCTCCGACTCCGCCTTCTGAATACGCCGCTCGACCTCGCGCACCGTGTCGAGATACTGGCCAACCCGTGTCCGGTCCTCTGGCCCGAGATCTTTCTGCAGGCGCGTGATGTCGTCTCGCACCCAGTCGAGCAGGCTTGCCCGGCGCTGGAGTGCAGCCCGGCGATCGGCCGCGCTGCCGCCTTCGCCAAATAACCGCTCGAAGACAATCCGCGGGTGCGCTTCTGCCGGCAGTGGTGTGGTGGGCGACGACCAGGACAGGTTGTTCTGGTAGACACACGCGTAGCCGTTGTCGCACTGGCCGATCGTCTGGAGCAGATCCATCGACAGCTCCAGCGACGGCAGCAACGTCTGCTGCCCAATCTGCTGCGCCGCAATCTGATCGACCGTGGTGCCGAGGTAGTAGTCGGTGCTCTCCGTCCACTTGGCCTTCGCGGCGCTGAGGAAAGCGGCGTTCGATGTCGCGTGTGTGCCCGGGTATGCGTTCTTCAGCTCGAGATTGCTGATGACCGTCAGTTGATCGGTGACCGACGCCAGCGACTGGAGCGATGGGGACAGTTCGGCGAGCCGGCCTTCGCCGGGGGGTGTCCACCGTGGCAGGTCACAACCCATCGGCATGTAGACGAAGCCGAGACGGCGGACGGGAGCGGCCGCGGTCCTGGCGAACGCCGTCATCGAGGGAACCATGGCATCGAGCAGCGGAAGCGCCACCGTTGCCCCCATCCCGCGCAGGAACGTTCGCCGCGGCAGTGCCTTCTTGGTGATGATCATCGCGCCTTCCTCATCTGAAATGGCTGACTCTTGACGACCCCGAGAATGATCGACGACATCCGGTAATTCTGCGCCCTGGCGTGGCGCACGATCGCGCGCGTTGCCGGCGCATCGTAATAATCAAGGCCGCGGCCTAATGCATAGGTCATCAGCTTTTCTGTCACCGTGCCGACAAACAACTCCGGACGGCGCAGCAAGGCGGTTTCGAGGCCGTTCACGTCGCCGAACCGGCTGCCATCAGGCAGGCCGCCGGAGGCATCAATCGCCGCTCCTGCTTCGACCGTCCGCCGCCGGCCGACGGCGTCGTACTTTTCGAGCGAGAGTCCGAGCGGATCCATCATGTTGTGGCAGGGCGCGCAGTTGGCGTTCGTGCGGTGTTCCGCCAGTCGTTCCCGAACCGACAGCTTGCCGTTGACGGTGTTGTCTTTCAGCGCCGGCACGTCGGGCAATGGCGGCGGCGGAGGCACGCCAAGGAAATTATCGAGCACGTATTTGCCGCGAAGCACCGGAGAGGTCCGGGTCGCATACGAGGTCACCGTCAGGATGCTGCCCTGACGGAGCAATCCGCCGCGCCAGCTGTCGTTGTCGAGCGCAACGCGGCGAAATCGCGTCCCATAGACGTTGGGAATGCCGTAATGCTTCGCCAGCCGTTCATTGACGAACGTGTAGTTGGCCCGCAGCAGGTCGAGCGCGCTTCGATCTTCACGAAGAACACTGTCGACGAAGAGTTCCGTCTCTTCCCGGAATGCCTGGCGCAGGTTGTCGTCGAAGTCCGGAAACAGTCGCATGTCAGGCGTCATCGAATCGAGGTTGCGAAGACGCAGCCACTGTTCGGCGAAGTTGTTCACCAGCGCGCGCGAGCGGGTGTCGGCGAGCATGCGTCGCACCTGGCGTTCGAGAACCGCCGGCTGGTGCAGCGTGCCGGTCTCGGCCGCTTTCAGCAACGGCTCGTCGGGAATGCTGCTCCATAGGAAAAACGATAGTCGCGACGCCAGTTCAAGATCGTTGATGCGATAGGGCGTGCCGGAAGGAACACCGGCGGGATCGGTTTCCACGCGAAACAGGAACTGCGGACTGACCAGCACCGCCGAGAGCGCCATCTCGATGCCGGCGTCGAAGTCTCCTTCCGCGCGTGCTTTCCGATACAACGCGAACGGGCCTTGAATGTCCGTGTTCGTCACCGGCCGCCGATACGCCCGTCGCATGAGCGATGACAGAATCTGTTTCGCTGCGCGATCCTCATCACCAGCCGTGGCCGGACGCGAAACGAAAAGTCGGCGCCGACTGGGCGTGTCGCCGGGTCCTTTCGGATCGTATGGACCGATGATCGAGACGGAGTAGATGGCCGGCTGAATTCGCGGATGCCTGTAGGAATTGAAATGCGTCTGGTAGGGCTCACGCATCGACTCGAGCACGACCGACGGTTTCTTGGGAAATGTCACGCCGATCGCATGCGGACCGGCGGTGACCGGGATTCGCATCGTCAGGTGCTGATCGACCTTGGCGTGTGACGGCTGCTCGGTTTCCGGAACGCCCGCCTCGCGCGCCGGCGGTTTCACGGTGAACAACTGCACGCGCTCGCGATCGAGCAGCAGCTCGAGATCGTGTGGTTCACTCAGGCCTTCCACGTGCTCGTCGCGATCGCGCGTCAAGCGAATCTGGATCTCGTACTCGCCATCCTCGGGGAACGTGTAGGTAACCAGCGCGCCGCCGCGCGTGCCAATGGGCAACCCGTCAATATGTTCTTCCTGCGTCACGTCCGCTGGAACCCGGATGGTTTCGCCGCCGGGAGATTTGCCGGAACGGCCGATCACAACGCGGCTGATCTTTTCGGCGGCGGTGACATAGCGATCGAGCAACGTCGGCGACAGGTCCCCGACGGTGACATTGTCGAAACCATAGCTGGACTCGTCGGCCGGCAACATCGACGCGACATCGACGTCGAGCGCCAGAAGATCTCGAATGGCGTTCCTGTATTCGGTGCGCGTCAGGCGGCGAATCGTCGAAGTACGGCCCGGATTTGGATGGGCCACCGCCGCGCGATCGAGCGAGCTCTCGAGGAATGAAACGACGGTGTCGTAGGTTGGGTCGTCGGGCCGCTCTTTGCCGACCGGTGGCATCAATCGCGCGCGCAGCTTACGGACAACCTTTTCCCAGACATCCGCATGCTCGGCGATGTCGTCCTCGGCGATGGTTTCGAGGATGAGCTGACCTTTTTCGTGATCTTTGTCGTGGCAGGAGAGACAGTACTCGTCCACGAGCGCGACGTGTGGGCCCAGAGCGCGCTTTGCGGGCCCATGTCGTGCGCGGTCCTTGGACCGCGCCAACGTCGATCCCCCCGTGCATAGAAGGACGCCGATTCCAACGGCAATCGCGAGTCTGGCAGGCCTTCGCCGGGGCATATGGCGCCCATTTTACGCGTCATATTGGATGGCGTCGAGTCCGCGCGGATTTCAAGGCTGAGGCTGATTACTGCCGGCCGGCTTCGGTGCTTTCGACGCCTTCGGCGCAAACAGGTTGCCGAAGTAATCGCCTTCGTACCACTTGGCCGGTGCATCAGCATCGGCAAGGGTGCGGACGACGCGGTAGTTCACCTCGGCGAACTTCGCCCCCGCCTTCCACACAATCGGGAGCGACACATCGTCTGACGGCTGATGATAGTGATCGCTGAGATACTTGCCCCACGCGGCCGAACCGCCGTTTTCCATTCCGGTCGCAAGCATCACCGCCGGTACGCCCACCTTCACCATGGCGTAGTGATCCGACCTGACAAAGACTGCCTGTTCCGGCATGGGATCGGGCGAGAGCTTGACGTTCATGGCGGCGCCCGCTTGCTTGAAAGTGTCGTGCAGCGTCGAGTGGGTCGCGCCGTATGCGATCACGTCGGTGAAGTCGTAGGTAATCAGCGGCATGTCGAGATCGATTGCCGCCGTGATCCTTTCAATTGGAACAGTCGGATAGTGGGCGAAGTACTCGGCACCCAGGAGCCCTTTCTCTTCAGCGGTGTTGGCGACGATGAGAACCGAGCGCCGCGGCCGCGCGGTTGCGGTCAGCACCCGCGCCACCTCGAGCAGGGTGGCCGTACCCGCCGCGTTGTCGAGCGCACCGTTGTTGATCCGATCCCCTTTCCCGGCGCGCTTCACGCCTATGTGATCGACGTGTCCCATCAACGCCACGTATTCGTCCTTGAGCTTCGGATCCGATCCTTCGATCACACCGATCACGTCGGGACTCGAATAGCGACGCCCCTTGATGGTGACAGCGATCTCCGCGGTGGACTTCAGGAGCCTGCCCTTCGGACGCCCTCCGTCTTTGTCCGCTTCGTCCAGAATCTGCGCCAAGGTGATGCCTGCGCCCTCGAAGAGTGACGCAGCGGCCTTCGGCTCGAGCATCGCGCCGGCTTTGAGACCATGAGCGGGATCGTCGGGTGTGCCGTCCTTTCGCACCCAGGTGGTGACCGGGTCGCCAAAATACTGAACGACCTTGTCCCACGGAAGCATGGTCGTCGACGTCAGGCGGGTGGGGATTCGCAGAACCGCGACCGCTCCGTGCTCCGCGGCAAATCGGGGCTGTTCGTGCAAGAGGTGCGCACCGATCTCGCTATTCATCCCTTTCGGTGACCCAATCAGGACGACGGCGATTCTGCCGCGCACATCCAGACCCTCGTAGTCGTCATAGCCCATGGCCTTGTCGGTCATTCCGTAGCCCACGAACACGAGTGGGCCACTCACGCGAACACTCCCACCATCAACCGGGCCGCTGATCACTGCCGTAACGCCCTGTCTGAGCACCTTCGGTCCTGCAGGCGTCGTGATCGACACCGTCGGGGCAGCCCCCGTGAGTGCCGATTCCAGCAGATCAACCTTCTTGAAGTACGTGCCGTCGTCGCCGCCAGGCTTCAGTCCGAATAACTCGAATTGCGCGGCAACGTACTTCGCCGCGATCTCATGACCACGAGTCCCGGCCTCGCGGCCTTCGAGAAGATCGTCGGCGAGGAATGTGACGTGTGCTTTGAAACGCTCGGCACTGAAATCAGTATCGGCAGGCGCAGCGGCGACAACGGCAACGAGTGCCGCCGCGAGAATGGTCGGTCTGATCATCATGCTCCTTATTTACCGAGAACGCAGGGCCAGATGTGCATTGCGGTCCACCGGCCGTCCGTATAATCCTACGTTTGATGGCCCTCACGGCCGGTACTCGCCTCGGCCCGTACGAAATCGTCGCTGCGCTTGGCGCGGGTGGAATGGGGGAAGTGTATCGCGCTACCGACACGACACTGAAGCGTCAGGTCGCGATTAAGGTCATCCCGGCGTTATTGGCCGACCCTGAGCGGTTGGCGCGACTGCAACGCGAGGCAGAAGTCCTCGCATCGCTCAATCATCCTCATATCGCGGCCGTCTACGGGCTCGAGCATGCCAACGGTGTGAAGGCGCTGGTGATGGAACTGGTCGAGGGTGAAGACCTCGCGCAGGCACTTGCTCACCGGCGTTTTTCGATCGACGAAGCCCTGCTGCTCGCCAAACAGATCGCCGAGGCGCTCGAAGCGGCGCATAGCGCTGGGGTGATCCATCGGGATCTCAAGCCGGCGAACATCAAAGTACGACCAGACGGGACCGTCAAGGTTCTGGACTTTGGATTGGCGAAGCTCGCGGAGATAGATGGAGAGACTTCCGGACAATCGTCGCCGGCACACTCGCCGACCATCACCAGTCCGGCGATGACCAACGCGGGCATGATACTCGGCACCGCCGCATACATGTCACCGGAGCAGGCTCGCGGCCGCGCCACGGACAGGCGCTCTGATATCTGGGCATTTGGCGCCGTCCTCTTCGAGATTCTAACGGGTGAGCGTGCGTTCGATGGGGAGACGATCTCGGACACGCTCGCGTCGGTGTTGAAGTCTGATCCGAACTGGCAGCGCTTGCCGCCCGAAACATCGCCCCGTCTTCGCCGTCTGCTGCGATGGTGTCTCGACAAGGATCCGAAGCAACGACTGCGCGACATTGGCGATGCACGGCTGCAGATCGACGAGATCATCTCCGGCGAGCCCGAAGAGCCTGACAGGGGCGCACCCGTGCGCCGGCCAGCCTGGCAGCGAGTGGCGCCGTGGACACTCGCCGGTCTCCTGGCCGCCGTGCTCATCGCGGTACTCGCCCTCGGCGTGCCGTGGAGAACGACGTCGCCGACGCCGCTGATACGACTCAGCGCCGAACTGGGAGCGGGAACGGATACTTCGGTGATCAGCGGTTATGGGGGAGACGCGCTCGCTTTCTCGCCAGACGGTATGACGCTCGCGTTTGTCGGACAAAAGGTTGCGCGTGGAAGTGTGCAGATTTTTGTTCGCCCGTTGAATCAATCGGAGGCGACTCCGATCGCCGGCACCGATGGCGGCGACAGCCCGTTTTTTTCACCCGATGGAAAATGGATCGCGTTTTTTGCGGATGGCAAGCTGAAGAAAACGGCAATCAAGGGAGGTTCGACAATTGAAATCGCAAGCGCATCGGTGAATCGAGGCGGAGATTGGGGCGACGACGATACGATTTACTTTCTCCCTGATCGCATAGGCCCTCTGCTCAAGGTATCCGCGTCAACGCGCAGTACACCTGAACCCGTTGCGCCCCTAGCCGATGGCGAAATCACACAGCGATGGCCGCAGGTCTTGCCGGGCGGCAAAGGCGTTCTGTACACGTCGAGCACCAGCCCTGGCAATCACAACAACGCAAACATCGTCGTACAGAGACTACCGGCTGGTGACCGGACGATTGTTTACCGCGGCGGGTATCATGGCCGTTACCTGCCAAGCGGACATCTCGCCTTCGTTCGCGACAGCACGCTGTTTGTCGCCCCGTTCGATCTCGATCAATTGAAGGCAACGGCTCCTCCAGTACCTGTCCTGGACGACGTATTATCGAATGCCGGTACGGGTGCGTCATGGTTTGCGATCTCGCACCAGGGTATCGGTGCGTACGTTCGCGGTCACGATTACGGGGGTGAAGGGATCCCCATCTACTGGATCGATCATCAAGCACAACGAAAGCCTCTGAAAACCCCAACCGCGCCGTGGCTCAACCTGAAGTTTTCACCTGACGGGAACTTCGTTGCGTTCCAAGTCAGCCGAACACAGAACGATGTGTGGATTCGCGATGTGGCGCGAGGATCGGAGTGGCTTCTGACATCGGACCCTGGCCCGGAGATGGTCCCGGTTTGGACACCAGACAGTCGTTGGATTACGTATGCTGCACCGCCTCCGAATAGTGGGACGACAAACTTGTACATAAAACTCGCAGACGGCAGTGGGAACGCGACTCGTCTGACCGAGAGCGCACGGCCTCAGGTGCCAGGCTCCTGGGACTCGACGAGTCGATTCCTGGCGTTCGAGGAGGTGAGCGGGGAAACGAAATCGGACGTGATGATCCTGCCGATCGAAAAACCTGTAGGAGCCGACTGGAAGGCGGGGAAGCCCTACCAGTTCGCGGCCTCACAGTACGACGAACGCCAGCCTGCATTTTCACCGGACGGCCGTTGGATAGCCTATGTCTCGAATCAATCGGGACGGAACGAGATCCAGGTGCGGCCATTTAACGGGTCCGGCCAGGTCACGGTTTCAACTGGAGGGGGAACAACGCCTACCTGGTCGCAAACGAAACGGGAGCTCTACTACGGCGTCGGCAGCGGAAGCCTGGGTCAGATCATGGTTGTATCGTACACAGTTGAAGGGAACCAGTTCCGCCCAAGTCCACCGCAACTTCTGCCTGAGATCCTGTATCAGACTCGTGGTCCAAACCGCATGTTCGACTTGCACAAGGATGGCGTCCGCTTTGCCATTGCGCCGTCGGATATGGCCGATCCGTCCCTGAAGCGCGATCGCTTGACATTCCTCTTCAACTTCTTCGACGAACTTCGGCGTATTGCTCCACCTCGATAGTCGCTGCTCCTCATGACGTCCAAACCCATCGTCGTTGCCGCAATGGTTGCAGTCGTTTGTGCAGCCGGCACGCAAGTTCGTTCGATCCCGCAAACCGGTCACGAAAATATCGACTGGCCGGTGTACCGCGGCGATCCGAAAGGCAATCAATACGTCGCGATGGCGCAGATTCATGCAGCCAATGTGCACAAGCTGCAGCCCGCCTGGGAATATCACACGCGCGATGCCAATCAGCGCTCGACGATGCATGCGAACCCGATCGTAGTGAACGGGGTCATGTACATCACCACGCCGGCGCTCAAAGCGGTCGCACTCGATGCCGTCACAGGACGCGAGATCTGGGTGTTCGATCCGGCGAAGTACAACAATGGCGAGATCGTTCGCCTGCGTAATCGTGGTGTGACGTACTGGAAGGGAACCGCCGGTGAACGGATCTTCCATTTCGTGCGCGACCGCGTCTATGCGGTGGACGCGAAGTCCGGCACGCTGATCACCTCCTTCGGAAAAGGAGGATTCATCGACCTCAGGCAGAACCTCGGCGTCGATCCTCGGACGGCGGTCATCGAGATGACCTCGCCTGGCGCGGTGTTCAGGAACCTGCTCATCATCGCGTCACGCGTGAACGAAACCTACGATTCAGCACCGGGACATATTCGCGCGTACGACACCATTACCGGGGAGATGAAGTGGATCTTCCATACGATACCCGTCGAAGGGGAGGTCGGTCACGACACTTGGAAGTGGGTGAAAGGGGAGACGTACGGCGGTGCGAATGCGTGGGGCGGCGTGACGATCGACGAGCAGCGCGGCTGGGTGTTTGCCGCGACCGGCTCAGCCACCGATGACTTTTACGGTGGGTTGCGCAAGGGCACAAACCTGTTCGCCAATAGCGTCATCGCCCTCGATGCCACGACGGGCGAACGCAAGTGGCACTATCAGACCGTTCGCCACGACATCTGGGACTACGACAATCCGCCGGCGCCGATTCTCGTGACCATCCGGAATGGCGCGACCTCTCGAGATGCCGTCGTGCAGTTGACGAAAATGGGCTTCACGTTCGTCCTCGATCGTGAAACGGGTCAGCCATTGTTCCCGGTCCAGGAGGTTGCGGTTCCGCCGTCGACTGTCCCCGGTGAAGAGGCGTCCCCAACTCAGTTGATCCCGCTCAAGCCGCGGCCTCTGGTTCGTCAATCGTTGTCGGAAGCGGACCTGACGAACATTTCCCCTGAGTCGCACGCGTATGCGTTGAAGCAATTCCGTCAGTATCTCTCCGGCTCTATCTATACCCCACCAAGTCTCCAGGGAACGATCACGACGCCGGGTCACCTTGGCGGAGCCGAGTGGCACGGTGCCAGCTTTGACCCGGTGTTGAACGTGCTGTATGTGAACGTCAACGAAGTTCCGACGATCAATCGGCTGCGACCGGTGCATGACACTGAAGGAGAAGCGCTGAACCCGGCCCAGCTTGGGCAGCGAATCTTCGAGCGGACCTGCGCCGCCTGTCACGGCGTAAATCGTCAGGGCACACCCACACAGGCGCCGCCCCTGGTGGAGGTCAAGGGCACCACTGAAGATATCGAGAAAGTCATCACGCAGGGTCGAAACGCGATGCCTGCGTTTGGTCAGTTTCAGACGCGGGAACTGCGTGCGTTGTCGACATACCTCAAGACCGCACCAGGTGCGACGGCTGGCGCAGGCCCGACGCGGGCGGCCGATCGCTACACGATCGATGGATATCCGTTGTTCCTGGATCAAAACGGCGTGCCTGCGATCTCGCCGCCATGGGGCACGCTCAATGCCGTGGACTTGGTAACCGGTGATTTGCTGTGGAAGGTTCCGCTCGGCGAATACCCGCAGCTCGTCGCCAAAGGCATTCGCAATACGGGCAGCCTGAATTTTGGCGGAGCCGTTGCCACGGCAGGCGGAGTGATATTCATTGCCGCCACGGCAGACGAAAAATTCCGTGCGATCGAGAAGGCGACCGGCCGCACGCTGTGGGAGTTCCAGTTACCGGCCGGCGGCTACGCCACGCCGAGCGTCTACATGATCGACGGTCGGCAGTATGTCGCGATCGCCGCCGGGGGAAGCGGCAAGAACGCCACGAAATCTGGTGATTCGATCATCACCTTCGCCCTGCCCGCCCAGGAGCGACGTGCATCACCGCCGCCATCCGCATCAAGCGACTGGATCGATCTTTTCGACGGAACGTCGCTGAACGGCTGGGTCCAGATGAACGGCGGGCACCGCTTCACTGTCGAGGATGGCGCGATCGTTGGGCGCACGGTCGAGGCGAGCGCCAGCATGAATTCCTTCCTGTGCACGTTACAGGAGTTCGACGATTTCGAGCTGGAACTGGAAACTGCGATCGACCCGATCACCAATTCGGGAATCCAGATCAGGAGCGCGGTGCGTCCGCTGCAAACCACCGGCAGGGCATTTGAATCTGCGGCGGGCCGTGTGAACGGCCCACAGGTGGAAATCCGCCGCTTCTATAAAGGAGAACCGGCGACGGGCCTGCTTTACGGCGAGGCGATGGGAACAAACTGGCTGTCATCACAAAAGACAATCGATGAGGGACATCACTTCTTCGTTGACGGCGGCTGGAACAAACTTCGGATCGTGGCGCGCGGACCGCGGATTCAGACCTGGGTCAACGGCAACCTGGTCGAAGACCTGGTCAACGACGAGGTTTACAAGAGTCATCCAAAGGGATTCATCGGCCTGCAGGTCCATGGCCTCAGCGAACGCGAAGTCAATCTCCACCCCGAGTTGGGGATCACCACGAAGCAGCCGCTGACGATCCGGTGGCGGAATATCAGGATCAAACCGCTGCGCGTCACGATTCCTTGATGCGAGGCTTGCGCGAGCGGCCTTCGCCTCCGCCGCTGGCCGCGCCGTCGCCGAGATACTTCACGAATACGACCTCGTTTCGCGTTTCGTTGTAGATCAACTCGTCGACGCTGTTGCGGACCATGAGCAGGCCGAAGCCGCCGGGACGGATTCCCTTCTCCTCGCGCACCATCATGTGCCCGATCGGATCGTCCGGCGGGTGGCCGATCGCCGCGTGCGGCAGTTCATCGATCTTGAAGCCGTGACCGGGGTCGGCGATGCGATAGAGGAGCATCCGTTCGGTGCGCAGGCAGGCGATGCGAACCTTGCGCTTCGGATCGAGCTTTCCACCCCATTCAACCGCGTTGAGCAGCAATTCGCGAAACGCGTATGCGATCGTGTCGCGCAAATCTGCCGGCAGTTTGGTGGCGAGTTGCGCCATGACCGTCTGTATCCGCTCGGCGGCTTCTCGAGTGCACGGGACAACCAGTTCAACCCACTCAGGCCGTGCGGAAATCACTTCGATCGGCGGAAGGTCCGCTGCCGCCAGCACTTCGCGCACCGTTTGCAACAGTGCAATCGCTTCGACCGGTTTATGCACGTACTTGAAGGCCTGCTTGCGCACCGCTTCGAGCAGGGTCTGCGGTGCTTCGTCGGAGGTCATCACCACGACGCGTGGACGCGTTTTTTTCGCCGGCAGTTTGCCCAGCATCTCGAGGCCGTTCATCCGCGGCATCCACACGTCGAGGAGGAGCAGGTCGAACCGCTTGCTCTTGAGAGCCTTCAGGCCGTCGACGCCATCCTTGGCCACCGTCGTCGAAAAACCGGCGCCGGACAACACTCTTCGCAACACGTGCCGAGTGCTCTGGTCATCGTCCACGACGAGTATCTTCTTCATCATCTTCGACTCCGCTTCGTTCGAGTGGCGCGCGGGCGAGGGCGACGCGTCCGCGGCGCGGCGCGTTTGGCGAGTCCGGCGGCGATAAACGCCGCATCAAGCTCTTCGACGAGCTCCCGCAAGTGGCCATACGCGCGTTCAGCGTCAGCGAATCGGCTCGCTTTCGCCAGCGCCTCCAGTTCGGCTACGGTTTCACGCCCCGCTGGTGATCCGACCGTCGCGATTGCGCCCTTCAGCGCGTGCGCGGCCATGCGCAGTCCATCGCTGTCGTGCTTGTGAACCGCGCGCTCGATTCGGCGCAGCGATGCCGGCGAGTCTTTTCGAAACAGACCGATCACTTCCTTCAGCAACTGTCGATCGCCGCCCGTGTAGGTAAGCGCGGTCTTTTCATCGAAGACGGCCGGCCGCGGCCGCGTCGCCTGTTCGGGAACATCGACGGGAACCGCACTATCGCTGCCAAAGCGTTCGACCGTCATGATCAGGTCGTTCACTTCAATCGGCTTCGACAGGTATCCGTCCATCCCGGCAGCAAGACAACGTTCTCGATCTCCCGCCATCGCGTGAGCCGTGAGCGCCACAATCGGCACGTGGGTCTGACTGCCGTGCTCTCGCTCGCGGATCGCGTGCGTCGCCTCGAAACCACTCATCTCCGGCATCTGCAGATCCATCAGGACGACATCGAAACCGGCGGCGGTCGACGCGATCATCGTCACCGCGGAGCGTCCGTTATCGACTGCGTGAACCTGATGGCCGCGCTTTTCAAGCAGCCGTACGACGAGCTTGCGATTGACGAGGTTGTCTTCGGCCAGCAGCACTCGCAAGCGCTTTTGCGGGCGGGCTGATGGCTGGTCGCGACGTTCCTCGCGCGGACGCCGCGTTGAGACGCGAAACAACGTCGCGAGCGCGTCGAGCAGATCGGAATGCTTGACTGGCTTGGTGAGATACGCGTCGACGCCGAGCCCGCGTCCATCGTTCTCCTTGGCGTCGCCAACCGACATCATCATGATGATTGGGGTGCGGCCAAACTGCTTATCGCGTCTCACCCGGCGCGCCAGCATGAATCCATCGACGCCCGGCATGTGCCGGTCAGCAAGGATCACGTCGAACGGCTGCTGACGGGCCACGGCGGCGGCGAGGGCGGCAAGCGCGGCTTCAGCATCGGCGACCGCGGCCGGCTTCATGTGCCAGCTCGCCAGCATTTCATCGAGGATCCGGCGGTTGGTGGCGTTGTCGTCGACCACCAATACATGGAGACCATCCAGGGCGGTAGCCTTGTCGAGCAGCGGCGGCTGCGTCGCGGCCTGCGGACGATCGAACGCAGCAGTGAAGAAAAACGTGCTACCGTGACCGACTTCGCTCTGCACCCACATGCGGCCGTTCATCAACTCGACCAGACGGAGCGCGATGGCGAGACCAAGGCCCGTCCCGCCAAAGCGACGGGTCGTCGACGCGTCGGCCTGCGTGAATGCCTGAAAGATCTGCTGCTGCTTCTCGGCTGGTATCCCGACTCCGGTATCGGTCACCGCGAATCGCAGTGTTGCCCTCGCGGGGTTGGCCTCTTCGACCCGCACATCCAGCACGACTTCACCGGCGTCGGTGAACTTCACGGCGTTGCCGAGGACGTTCAGGAGCACCTGGCGCAGACGGCCGACATCGCCCAGGACTTCGTCCGGCACGTCGGGATGGATATGACAGGCGAGCTCGAGCCCTTTCTCGGCCGCACGGAGCGCGAGCACTTTGGCGGCGTCGCCCACCGCCTCCCGCAGATCGAACGCTGTGTGCTCGAGATCGAGCCGCCGCGCTTCAATCCGTGAGAAATCCAGGACATCGTTCACGATCGCCAGGAGCGATCTCGCCGACGATTTCACGGTCTCGAGATAATCTTTCTGCTCCGGCGAGAGTTTCGTATCGAGCGCCAGGGTCGTCATTCCGAGAATCGCATTCAGCGGCGTGCGGATCTCGTGGCTCATGTTGGCCAGGAACGCGCTCTTGGTCTCTGCCGCCTCCTCGGCGCGCGACTTGGCGAGTTCCAGTTCTCTGACGAGCTGCGCCAACCGTGCGGTCTGTTCCTCGAGCGCGTGCTGACTGATCTCGAGGTCGCGCGCGTAATTGCGCATCGTTTCGTCAGCGGCTTTCTGTTCCGTGATGTCGCGCGCCGAGGCGTAGACGATTTGTTGCTGCGCAAACGGCTTCGACGTCCACAGCAGCCAGCGAACGGTACCGTCCTTGTGGAAGTACCGGTTCTCGAAGTAGGTGATGTCGTGACCGTCGGAGAGCCTTCCGGCCTGCGTCCGCGTGACATCGCGATCGTCGGGATGAATAAACGTCATGTAGGGGCGCGACAGCAGCTCGTCCTCGCTGTACCCCAGGATCCGCCCCCACGACGGGTTGACACGTTTGAAATAGCCGTCGAACCCGGCGATGCACAACATATCGAGCGACAACGCGAAGAAGCGATCGAGCTCCTCCTGGGCGCGCCGGCGATCCACGAACAGGCCGATCTGATTGCCGACGCTCGCGAGCATCGACAGCAGATCTTCATCAGGCGCGCGAATCTCGCGGCTGAAGAACTCCATGACGCTCTGGACGTCGCCGCGCAGAAGAATCGGGAACCCGAAGGCGCCGTGAAGGTTTTCGCCCGCGGCATACGGACCGCGCGGGAAGTTGGCATCGAGCGTGACGTCGGCGATCCATACCGGTTGCCCGGTACTCCAGACCCGGCCGGGTAGTCCGACGCCACGGCCGAACGTCATCTCGCGACTGACGCGATCGAATTCAGGAAAGTCGGCCGCCGAGGCGCGCCAGGTATTGACGCAGCGGAGCAGGTCGGCCTCGTGATCGATGCGCCAGAGCGCACCAAATTCCCAGCCCAGGGCCTCGCAGATGGCCTCGAGAATCTTCGGCGCCGCATCGCCAAAGGTCGCCGATTCGACGAGCGCCCGCGCCGCGACGTGCTCGGCCGTCAGGCGGCGCTGCGCATGGTGAATGGAGACTATGCCGTGATTATAGGTCAGTGAGATCGCTGCGCGCAGTCACGCCCTTTTTAGTTCCTCTACCGAACACACCAGCCGCGGCCGATCCGGATTACGGAGATCCACCTGGTCCCATCGCGCCACGAAGCTGCTGCCGGCGTCGAACCCGAGAATCATCCGCACGCCGACGCCGAGACGTTCGAACAGACCGGCGGCACCAATGACCCATTCGGTGATCACCCATGAATCACCACGCCGTTCCGCGCGGCATTCCTCGAGCCGGCCAAGCTTGCGGTTGTTGGCGGTCCGAATCGTTCTCCCGATAACCCGATCAAGCCGGATGGTGTCGCTCATCGGCTTCCCGGAATCTTGAGGATCCACGTGCGAAGCCGGCGCTCCAGCGTTTCGCTACCGGTTTCACCGACCGCGAGATCGACCTTGACCTTGTCGCCAATCTCGTCGACGTGGGAGAAACGGATGCGAACCGGACGCTCCTCTCCGATGCCGAGGCCATGTTCCACTCCCTGAACCCATCGTCCGACAACAGCATTGACGCGGGATCCAAGCACCGATGCACCAATCAACACTTCGGCGAGGCGTGGCGGCGCGCCGCCGCGAAGTTCCACGGAAATGCCGTCGACCCGTCCCATCTCCCGGCCATTCCGATCGACGATGTGTTTATCCAGGACGTCGTGGACGACGTCGATGGTCCGTGTTAATCCGTGTTCTTCCATGGCTAGCCTCCAAAGATTTCTAATGGAATGACCACCAGAGCCATCAACGCGCCAACAATTGTGAGCGCGGCGAGAAAGCCGTTCGCGAGAGGGCCCGCTTTGTGCTGCTTCACATACTGGTGGTCGTTCATCAGCACGAGAAAGGGAAGGACGACGAGCGGCATGATGACGACGGTCAGCGCTACGGATATCAACGTCATCTGCAAAGGGTCGAACCCCACGACGGCGATGAGAACCGACAGCAGCAGTACGACTGTAAACGCGGTGCAGAAACGCGTCGCGTCCCGGCGCGCCTTGTCGATACCCCAGGGCCAGCCAAAGGATTGCGACAGCACGTAGCCGGCGTTCAGCGTGATCTCGATGGCGGCGCCAAAGCAGCCGACGCCGAGCGCACAGGCAAAAAGCGTGACGGCCCAACGACCAAAGGCGGGCACGAACATCAACGCGGCTTGCTCGTACGAGTCCACACGGATCTGGAGTGGACCGAGAACCACGGCGGAGGTGACCAGAACGCCCATGGAGACAATACTTCCGAAACCCATGCCGAGGTAGGAGGTCGTCCGATTGATCCACAGATCGGGCTCGGTCCATTTCTCCTCGATCGCGCCCGATGAGTAGAAGTTCAGCAAATAGGGGCTTACCGTTGCCCCCACAATACTCACTGTCAGGAATGCATAACGTGTGAGATCGTGATCGGGTATCGATGGAATGAACCCTGTTGCGACCGCTTTCGGTTCAGGGTGCAGCTGCCAGGCCGCGACGATGAAAGAGACGGTGATCATTCCGAGCAGGCCGACACCGTCTTCGATGATCGTGAAATTGCCGAACCAAAGAACGAGCCACACGACCAGCCCAATGGGCAGGACCCACCATTGGAAACCTGCTCCGGTGAGCAGCCGTATCGCGACTGCGATGCCGCCGATCTCGGCGGCAAGCAGCAGAAGATCGATAATCAACTCGGCGCCGAGCGGGATCATCTGGTAATGAAATCCGAACCGTTGTCTGACCGCCGCCGCCATTGACTGCTTGCTGACGGTGGCGCCGCGCCCGGCCATCTCTGCCAACATCGCGAGAATGATCGTCGCGACGGCGATCGCCCAGAGCAGCGCGAAACCGAACTCTGCGCCTCCCTGCGCGGCCGTGGAGATCGATCCAGCCTCGACAAATCCGCCAATGCTGGTGACGACGCCGAGGAGGAGGTTGAAGATTTTCTTCACGGCACCTGCCTCGGCCGCGAGCCGGCAGTGGCGATCTGTCGACGGATCGCAGCCGCATCGGAATCCGCGAGAGCCTTCCGCAGCAATGCTATCTGCCGCGCGAGTTGATTCTGCGATTCGGTCAGCGAGGCGATCCGGGCATCGGTCAGCGCGTCGGGCGAACGGCTAATCGTGGCCCGTTCCTTCTCCAGCAGGATTCCGGCGGTTTCGAGAGCGGTACGTGCATATGTGGTGGAGACCGTGCCGTCAAGCCACGCCGTACATACTGACGTGACGGTGGCCTTCAACGATGTGAGCGCCTTCTGTTGCTGATCGACGAGTCGATTTGTGCTGGCGCACGCAAAGACCAGCGGAGCGCACAAGATGAGCAGAATCCTCACCGGCACGGTCTGAAGACCGAGCCCTACATTTTTCATCGTGAATCCGCGGCGCCGCGTCCTCATTCTGTCGGTGGCGCCTGCGGTTCGTTCCGCGTGCGAAGCGACTTGATGTAGGCAACCAGCTTCCAGGTTTGCTCGGCGGTGAGCTGCTTGTGCCAGGACGGCATCCCCTGAGCCCGCCCCTCGACGATGGAACTGAAGATCTGCGCGTCGCGGTTACCGTAGATCCAGTCTTCATCGCGCAGGCTCGGAGCCATGCCGCCGCCGGCTCGTCCGCCATGGCAGCCGGAGCAATTGAACGAAACGAATAGCCTGCGTCCCTCACCAATCGCCGTACGATCGGATGCATACGGATTGGCTGCGCCGTTTGGATCACCCTCCGGACCCGGAATCGGTCCTATCGCGGTGATTTCCGGGGGAGGTGCCGCTGCGGCGACGCCCCCCTGAGGCGGAGTTCCGCCGCATGACGAAAGAACCAGAAGCAGCGCCATTACAAGAAGGGCTTTCATCCTTCCACCCGCGTTGAAGTGGCCGGAAGTGCCGCACCGTACCGCGTGTGTTTATCGGACTCGCGAAGCCACGCGGCAAACAGAATCAGGCCTCCGGCGATAAAGGTAATACCCGCAGGAATCCACATCAGAAGTCCCGCGAGTTGCTGATCCTCGAGCGCGCTGGTGTTGCTGTGATGATGTACCGCGTACGGCAGGTACAAGAGATTCGGCGAAAACGTCAGCAGCGCTCCCAGAACGCCACTGTGAATTGCCGTCGCAAACACGTAAACGACCGCAGCGCCGTAACCAACGCGTCCGTAGCGGCCGTGCGCAATACCCCACCAGAAAAGGGCTGCGGTTCCGAAGAAGCAGATGTGCTGAAGGATGTGCACCGGCTCGTGCTCGAGTGCGGCGTCGTACAACGCCGGTACGTGCCAGGCCCACAGCGCCGTCGCATAGAGCAGGAACACCGACGCCGGCGCGGTCAGGAGCGACCAGACGCGCGCAACGGGCCGCTTGCACACTGCGTCGATCACCTGGTGACGAAGCCGCGGCGGCATCGCCCATAGCATCGCCACAAGCGGAAGGCTGATGGCGATGAGCGGTGCCGCAATGACCATCAGCAGTTCGTGCTGAATCATGTGCGCCATCTGCGATCGTTCGCTCAGTTCATCGAGAGGCGGCGACAGTGCGACGACCAGTGCCAGCCAACCGAACGAGAATGCCAGCACGTCGAACAGGCGTATTCCGCGTCCATAGCCGGCATGACGCCACAGGCGGATCACACCGACCGCGTAGACGATGGCGAGCGCCGCAAGGCTACTGACAAGCATCGAGCACCCACTGCGGATACGCGTTGGCGACAATGACGATGATGAAAAACGCCGACGACGCCAGCCCCAGAAGCGCCATGAAATGTGCACGTGCCTCTGGCGTTCCTGCTTCGGTTTCCACGCCGGCAGGCGAGCGTTTCAGCGCAATCCAGGAGATCCACGCCGCACCAACCACCAGGAGCAGCGCGACGAATGAAATCAAATGGAGCACGCCCTCCCGATCCGTGGCGCACACCCACTTCACCAGCGCGTAGGTCGCCGTCAGATTGCCCGCGAAGGCGATCGGCCCGGTGAGTATGCCGGTCCAGAGCGGCAGCGGCGACAACCAGCGCAGGTCGCCGGCGGTCAGATCAGTCGAGGAGCCCAATAGATCACTCCGTAGATTGGCAACCAAGCCAGGACGACGAAGTACCAGTAGACGGCGTTTTCTTCGACGTCGATGTAACGGCGCTCTTCAACCGGTCCAGTAAACATCAACATCGTCAACACGGCCGTATCGAGAAAGTCGGTGACGATATGCGTGGTGTGAAGGCCGAGCAGCAGCCAGACGATCGAACCGTATGCGTCGTGATCCCACGTCACGTTCAGGTGCCGGAACTCGTACACACGAATCGCGTTGAAGGCGACACCGAAGAGCAGGCACACCACCATCCACAGGCGCACGCCGGCGAGATTGACACGCTCGCCGGCGCGTTTCGCCAGTTGGTTGGGAACCATGCTCGCAAGGAGGACCAGAGTATTGACGGTTCCCCACATGAGGTCGGGGGCAACGAGACCGCTTGGCGGCCATGATGGATAGCGCGTCACAAGGAAGAAGTACGCGCCGATAGCCAACGCAAAGACGGTCCCCTCGATCAGGACAATGCCGAGCGTGCCCCACCACATGAGGCTGCGGGATCCGAATGCACCCGGTGGCAACGCGCTCACGTCGAGAGTGCGAACCTCGCTCATATTGCGCCCCCGGCTGCAGGAGATTCATTCGGCCGTGGCAGCGTCCGTCGCACGGGCCACGGCTGCGTCCCTCCTTCGTCGGGACTCTTCGGCCAGAACCAACCGACGGTGGTGATAAAGACGGGGATCGCACCCCAGACAACCGCCCACGGCGTGAAGATCGATCCGATGAACAGTGCGGTCGTCGTCAGCGCCGTCAGGAACGGCCAGATAGAAGGCGTCGGGAATTCGAACCGATGATCTGGCTCGGCATCCAGGACGTGCGTGACGAGCACATCGCGAATGTCGGTGCGCAGCCCGACGACGACAGGTTGATCCGGCGGGTTCTGCCACAACGGATCACGACCGGCGACGGTCGGAGGTAAGGGGAAGTTACTGTTTGGCGGAGGGGAACTCGTGGCCCACTCTAGCGTGCTGGCGTCCCATGGATTGTCTGGCGCAACTTCTCTCGCGCGGAGTGCCCGGACAATATCCAGGAGAAACAAAACCACAGCGGCCGCCATCAGCACGGCACCAAGACTCGCGACCAGGTTCAACGATCCCCACCCCATAGCCGACGGATAGGTGTAAATCCTTCTCGGCATCCCGTGCAGCCCGAGGACGTGCATCGGGAAAAATGTCAGGTTGAACCCGACAAAGAGAAGCGCAATCACGATGCGGCCGGTGCGCTCGCTCAACAGGCGGCCGGTTATCTTGGGAAACCAGTAATAGATCGCGGCGAAGAGCGGAAACACCGCGCCGCCAATCAGCACATAGTGAAAATGCGCGACGACGAAGAAGGTGTCGTGAAGCTGGATGTTCACCGGGACCGCCGCCAGGATCACACCGGTGAGCCCACCGATGAGAAAGATGGCGAAGAAGCCCAGGATCCACAGCATCGGCGTCTTCAGCACGACACGCCCCGACCACATCGTCGCGATCCAGCAGAAGAACTGCATTCCAGTCGGCAGTGCGATGGTGATGCTCGCCGCCGTGAAGAAGCTGCGGCTCAACGCCGGAATGCCGGTTGCGAACATGTGATGGACCCAGAGGCCGAATCCCATGAATGCAGTGGCGACAAGCGATAACACCACGGCGAGATATCCGAAGAGCGGTCGTCGCGAGAAGGTCGAAATCAGCGTCGAGACAAGGCCGGTTCCGGGAATGAAAATGATGTAGACCTCGGGATGACCGAAGAACCAGAACAGGTGTTGAAAGAGCAGCGGATCGCCCCGATGCTCGGCGTCAAAGAAGTGGGTGCTGACGAGACGGTCGCAAATCAGCGCGGTGCTCGCCAGCATGACCGACGGCATCGCGAAAAGAACCATGAAGGACGTCACCACCTGTGCCCAAACGAAGATCGGGAGACGATTCAACGTCATGCCCGGCGTGCGCAGTTTGAACGCCGTGGTGATCAGGGATACAGCGACCGCGAGTGAGGCAACCTCGGTAAACGTGATCAGCTGAGCCCACACATCGGCTCGCTTACTCGGCGAGTAGAGCGACTCAGCCAGCGGCGGGTACGAAAACCATCCGACGTCGGGCCCCGCATTCAGCAAGAACGACACATAGAGAAAGATTCCCCCGAACAGAAACATCCAGTAGCTGAAGGCGACCAATCGCGGAAATGCAATCGCTCGCGCGCCCACCATGAGCGGCAGGAAGTAGATACCAAGGCCCTGCATCACCGGGACGGCAAACAGAAACATCATGGTCGTGCCGTGGGTGGTAAAAATCTGGTTGTACAGATCCGGGCTCAGGAATGAATTGTCCGGCCGCGAGAGTTGAAGCCGCATCAGCGCGGCGAGAATTCCAGCAAGAAGAAAGAAGGCGAACGCGGTGATCAGGTAGCGGCGGCCTATCGACTTGTGATCGACGTGCGTGAGCGAACCCCAAAATCCACCTGGATCACGCCACGAGCTCTCCAACCTTCTGAGCTCATCGTCGCCGAGCGCCGCCCGAGTCATCGTCGTCATTTCAGGAACTCGAGATACGCCTGCAGTGCGCGGCTGTCCTCGTCGGAGAGCGGATTGGGCGGCATCTGGTTGCCCGGTTTACTGACCTGTGGATTCTTCACCCACGCGTTCATGTGGTCTCGGGTGTTTGGCAGCGTGCCGGCGCCGATGGTGCTGCGGCTTCCGATATGCGTGAGGTCGGGACCTATCTGCCCATAAGCCTCGGTGCCGTTGATCGCATGACATCCGGCACACCTGCGACTCATGAAAACCGCGTGGCCCTTGCGCTGTTGGTCTGTCTCCGGCGGTCCAGCCGGTTTGCGCATCCCTTCGAGCCAGCGATCGAAGTCCGGGCCGGCCTCCGCGACGACATCGAGTGCCATGTGCGCGTGCTGCAGTCCGCAGAATTCCGCGCATTGCCCGCGAAAGATCCCCGGACGATCCGGCTGCAGCCAGATGGCCGTCGTGTATCCGGGGATGAGATCGCGTTTGCCCTGCAGGTTGGGCACCCAGAAGCTGTGGATCACGTCGCGCGATGAGACTTTCAACACGACCGGTCGTCCAACCGGGATGTGCATCTCGTTGGCAGTGAGCACTCGCCGACTCGGGGACGTGTCCTCGTACTCGATCTCCCACCACCACTGGTGCCCGATGATGTTGATCGTCAAGGCTCCCGACGCTTCAAGGGACTCGACGCCACGCGTCATCCAGACACTCGCGACCAGGAGCATCAGCAGGATCAGCAGGCTCAGCGTAGTAGCAGCCCAGACGCTCCGCACGAGTGAACGCTCTGGCGTGGTTGGAATCGTCGCGACCTCATCGCGACGCCGATGTCGCAGGACAGCAACGGCGATAAACGCCAACACGACGACGCACACAACAGTTGTCGTCCACAACATCAACAACCACAGTTGATGAATGGATGAGGCCTGCGCGCCTGCCGGCGAGAGCACGGACTGGACGATGTCGCCTGAGCGCATGGCATACGGATAAGCAAGTAAATCGCCAGAGGGCTGGTACATCGCGTGCTTGCTCGTGAGTGATCGTCACTTACGTTTTCGGAGACAGCTATCAATGCGAAACCTGCACACAACAGTTCCTGAGATCACGCATCGCACATCGATCGACGCGCTCGAACGCGTCGCCGCGCTCACGACTGCCACAGCCGTTGTGGCGTATGGGCTCAGCCGTCGGAATCTGCCCGGCGTGTGCCTCGCCGCAGCCGCAACACCGCTCGCGTATCGCGGGCTTTCCGGTGAATGGCCCCGTGTTCGAAACGGTAATTCGACTCGAACAGGCACTCGTACGGCGCTCGCGGGCAACCGAGGCATAGATGTCCGCGAGTCGGTGCGTTTGGAAAAACCGATTGATGAGGTCTATCGCTTCTGGCGCAACCTCGAGAACCTTCCCCAATTCATGAATTACCTCGACGCGGTGATCGACCTCGGCAACGGACGATCGCGGTGGATTGCAAAGGGCCCAGCCGGCACCTACGTCAAATGGGATGCGGAAGTCATCAACGAGGTGGAAAACCAGGTCATTGGGTGGCAGTCCCTTCCTGGGGGCGACATCACGACGGCCGGCTCGGTCAATTTCGATACGGTGCGGAATGGCCGCAGTACACAACTATCCGTGCACTTTCAATACGCCCCGCCGGCCGGCCGGGCTGGGTCGATTATCGCGAAGGCGTTCGGACGCGAACCGTCGCAGACCGTTCGCGAAGATCTGCGCCGGCTCAAACAGTTGCTCGAAGCCGGAGAGTTTCCCCACGCCAAGCCACGAGACTGGGAGCTTTAGATGAGAGCCGTTTGCTATCACGGAAAAGAAGACGTCCGGGTCGAGACCGTTCCGGATCCGAAGATCCTCAACCCGCGCGATGCCATCCTCAAAATCACCGCGACGGCGATTTGCGGATCGGACCTGCACATCTACGACGGGTACATCCCTACGATGCAGAAGGGCGATGTGCTGGGTCACGAGTTCATGGGAGAGGTCGTCGAGGTCGGCCGCGACAACAACAAGTTGCGTGTCGGTGATCGAGTGGTGGTGCCTTTCACCATTGCCTGCGGCAACTGTTTCTTCTGCAAGGAACAGCTGTGGTCGCTGTGCGACAACTCAAACCCGAATGCGTGGATGCTGGAGCAGATCACCGGCTTCTCCGGTTCGGCGCTATTTGGTTACTCACACATGTACGGCGGTTACCCAGGTGGTCAGGCGGAGTACGCTCGTGTTCCGTTCTCTGATGTGGGGCCGCTGCGGGTGCCCTCGTCACTCAGCGACGAACAGGTGCTGTTTCTCTCCGACATCCTTCCAACCGGTTATATGGCCGCGGACAACTGCCAGATCAAGCCCGGAGATACCGTCGCGATCTGGGGATGCGGACCCGTCGGCCAGTTCGCGATTCAGAGCGCATTCCTGCTCGGCGCAGAACGAGTGATCGCGATCGATCGGTTCCCCGAACGGCTGGCGATGGCCGAGGGACACAGCCGCGCCGAAGTCCTGAACTACTCGGATGTCGACGTGGCGGAAGCGCTGAGGACAATGACCGGCGGGCAGGGACCCGATGCCTGTATCGATGCTGTCGGTATGGAAGCCCACGGAACAACTCTGGACGCGTGGTACGACCTGGCCAAGACGTCGATGTACATGGCGACTGACCGGACCCATGCCTTGCGTCAGGCAATCGGCTGCTGTCGCAAGGGCGGGACTGTGTCCATCCCCGGCGTCTACGGCGGACTGCTCGACAAGTTTCCACTCGGCGCTGCATTTGCAAAAGGACTCACGCTCAAGATGGGGCAGACCCACATGCACAAATACATGCCGGGACTGCTCGACCGGATCGAACGAGGCGAAATCGATCCGTCGTTCATCATCACGCACCGGGTCACGCTCGACGACGCACCGAACATGTATCGAGTGTTTCGCGACAAACGGGACGCCTGCATCAAGGTGGTGATGAAACCAGACGGGCGAGCATGAACTGATAACTGAGTTGCCAGAGGAGGCACACACATGGCTCAAGCGGGAACCTTGCACGATGCGTTCATCGAAGAATTGCGCGACACCTACGATGCGGAGAAACAACTGATCAAGGCGCTGCCCAAACTTGCGAAAGCCGCGGCGTCAACCGATCTGCGCGCCGCATTTGAAACCCACCTCGAGGAAACGAGAGGGCACGTCGAACGGCTCGAACAGGTCTTCGAAAGCCTGGACGAGAAACCTCGCGGCAAGCATTGCGAGGGGATCGCCGGGATCATCGAGGAAGGCAAGTCGATCATGGAAGAGGAGTTCGACGATGCAACGATGGACGCGTGTCTCATCGCTGCCGGTCAGAGAGCCGAGCACTATGAGATGGCGGCCTACGGCACGTTGATCGCCTGGGCTCAGAGCATGGGCCACACGGAAGCCACCAACCTGCTGCAGGAAATCCTCGATGAGGAAAAAGCGGCCGACAAGAAGTTGTCGTCGCTCGCTGAGGGAGGAATCAATCAGGACGCCGCCGATGCGGCGCATTCTGAGGGCGAGGACGAAGAGGAGGAGGACGGAACCGGCGCACGCGGACGCAAGGGCGGTTCGGCGACCGCTGTTGCCACGCGCCGTCGACGATAACGCGATGCTGATCTCATCTGCCGGCCGCGCACACGAAATTCGCTGCGTCGTCCGTACTGCCTGATCCCGTGTATTTCGCGACCTGCGGATACTGACAGAGCGGACGCGTGCGATCGGTCGCACCGGCGGTTCGATGAGAGGAAATGATCCGCACCGGCGCAGAGCCGGTGCGGATCCACTCCTCCATCGCTGCGACCTTATCGAACGTGTCGGTCCCTGCACCACCCTGACAATGACCCATCCCGGGCACTAGATAGAGCGCGATCGATTTTCCCGCCGTGTCCTGTCCAGACTCTTTCACGACCGCATCGAAATACGTGGTGCTGTTGAGCGGCGCCACTTGCTGATCCGACCACCCGTGATAGAGCAGCAACTTTCCGCCGCGCGAAAAGAATGGCTTCAGGTTCGCTGACGGCGGGTCGAATCCGGCGGCTTGACGTTCGAGACGCTGGATGTCCGTCGATGGATTGAACGATGCCGGATCCCAGGCGGGATCGTGGAAGACGACATAGCGATAGGCTTCCGCTGCAATCGCATACGGCTGCGGGCCTGCAAGCGTCGCCCAGCTGAGTTCTGAGCCGGGATGGAGCATCGGGAACGAGAGCGTTGCGCCGCTCTTCGGATCTTTGATCGGTGAGTACATCGCGCGCGCGGTTTCCACCTGCAGCGATGTGAGACACGCCGGACTATCATCGCCCTTGCATAGAAGGGTTCCCGGGTCGAACGAACAGCGATCGGGTTGGTCGATGACGCCGTCCTTCACACCATCGAGCGCATCACATGCGTTCAGTGCCGCGTCGTGGATCGCCGGATATTTTTCCGGCGGAATGTAGCTACCTGGCGCCCGATGCACCATTCGATTGAACTGTAGCCGCACGCCGTGGAGCCGCGGCGAGGTCACTGGTGTGGCACCGGCGATGATCGCATCGTAGTCGGTGGGATATTTCGATGCTTCGATAACACCCTGGCGACCGCCGGTGGAGCACCCGTTCCACAGCGACAACTGCGGACCGCCACCGTAGAAAGCTGCAACGATGACCTTCGCCTGCACCGTCATTTCGTGCACGGCCCGATGTCCGTAATCGATGAGCTTCTCGGGATGGTTCATCGCAAACGACGCGCCCGGCGTCGAGTGACCCGTGTCAGTGCCCGCCGTCGCATATCCCCTTCCCAGAGCAGCCGCCATCGCCGGATACGAGATGGTGCCTGCCCATCCTCCATTGCCGACGGCCTGCAGTTTCTGATTCCAGTTGGCGACCGGCATCCAGACTTCGATCTTGATGTCTGAATCGGTGGTCGGCGTCAACGTCGCCGTTACACGACAGAATGCGGGGACTGAAATGTACGCCTGATTGGAAGTTGTCGCGTTCGACCCGGGAGGCGTGAATCCGCCCGCGGGCAGGACCGACGCCGACGTGATGCGCCCGTTTGCGAGGGTGATCGACGTCAGCGATTCACACGCGGCTGGCGCGAGCGCGCGCGCAGAATCAGGACGGGCTGCCGAGAATCCGGCACCGAGTGCGAGAATCCCAAGGATTGCGGCCGGGAGGAAGTCTTGCATTTGGATGTCCGCGCCGATGTCCGCGCAGGCGGTTATAATTGGCGGGGACTCTACCACAATGCGTGCACAACGATTCGCCGCACTCTCCATCATCATCGCGATGATCCTCGGAAGCACGGCGATCTGCGCAGGGTGGGCGGGATCGGCGGAGGAACGGCTGGCCTGCTGCGTCGAAGAGACCGGTTGCCCGATGCACGAGCCGCCGGTTCCTCACTCGCATACGTCCGCCGGCGTAACCCAGGCCCAGGCCGACGCCTGTTGTGCCGCATCCGAGTCTCGTAGGTCGTCGCCGACAACTCCGCATTTCACCAACATCGGGTCGGCATCGCTCGCGGCAAGCGTGCCGTCCTTTATCATGGCGTCACCTACCGCGCTCGTCCCGGCCACGCGATCGATACCCGCGCGTCCGCCAGGATCGGTCCCCCGGCATCTTCTGCTGTCAGTCCTGATCGTTTAGTCCACGACAGTCTTCGTGTCTTCTCTGGCCTCATGCCCGGCGGCATGAGCTGCGCGCGAGCTCGCGCGTCAACGAAAGAGTGTCGTGATGATCAATGGACTGATACACCTGTCACTGCGCAACCGCGTGATCGTCGTTGCCGTGTGCGCGGCTCTGGCCGTCTGGGGCTGGTGGGCAGTGCGAACGACGCCGATCGACGCCATTCCGGATCTCTCCGACAACCAGGTCATCGTTTTCACCGAATGGCCGGGACACGGGCCGCAGGAAGTCGAGGACCAGATTACGTATCCCGTCACGGTCAACCTTCAGGGACTGGCGGGCGTGCGCGTGGTCCGATCGCAATCAGCATTCGGGTTCTCGATGATCTACGTCGTCTTTCAAGACGACGTCGATTTGTACTTTGCCCGGTCGCGCGTCCTCGAACGCATGGGGCTCATCGCGAAGAGCCTGCCGGCCGGTGTTACACCCACGCTCGGGCCGGACGCCACGGGTGTCGGGCATGTGTTCTGGTACACCGTGGAGAGTCCAAATCTGTCGCTGCGGGACCTGCGAACCCTGCAGGACTGGTTCATCCGCTACCAGCTCAACGCCGTTCCTGGCGTTGCGGAGGTGGCATCAGTCGGCGGATTCGTCCAGCAGTACCAGATCGACATCGATCCCAACCGGCTGCGCACGTTCAACCTGTCCTTAAGCGCCGTGGTGTCAGCAGTCCGCGACAGCAACGTCAACGTCGGCGGCAACGTGCTCAGCTCGAACGGCGCATGGCTCATCGTCCGTGGCGTTGGCTTGATCGAATCAGTCGAAGACCTGAAACGGATTCCCGTTGGCGCGTCGGGCGGCGTGCCTGTCTACGTCGAGCAGGTCGCTGCGGTGCGCATTGGGGACGCCTTTCGCATTGCGTCACTGGTGAAAGGCACGAAGGAGGTCGTCGGCGGTGTCGTGGTTGCGCGAACCGGTGAGAATACAAAAAGTGTCATCGATGCGGTCAAGGCCAGAATCGCGCAGATTCAACCAGGACTGCCCGAAGGGGTTCGAATCGAGCCCTTCTACGATCGGTCGGAACTGATCGGCGAGGCGGTTCACACCCTCCGAAGCGCGCTGATCGAAGAAATCCTTCTCGTCACGCTCGCGCATGTGATTTTCCTGATGCACTTCCGATCGATTCTGATTGTCACCATTCCTCTGCCGCTCGCCGTTCTGATTTCGTTTCTCGGGATGAAGTATTTCGGAATCTCCTCGAACATCATGAGTCTCGCCGGGATCGCGATTGCCATTGGCGTTCTCGTCGACGCCGGCATTGTCGTCACTGAAAACGCGTTCCGCTCGATCGAGCAGCGTGGGGTCGATCCACGCGATCGGCGTCTCGTGTGGGAGACGGTGTTGGAATCGACGAGACTGGTCGGCCGGCCGGTCTTCTTCTCAATGGCGATCATCCTGCTGGCGTTCATCCCCGTGTTCGCGCTGACCGGACAGGAAGGGAAACTGTTCCATCCACTCGCCTTCACGAAGACCTTCGCCGTGCTCGCGGCCACGATTCTCGCCGTCACATTGGTCCCGGTCCTCTGCACGTTGCTGCTCGCGGGGCGGTTTCACGCCGAGCAGGACAATCCGGTGATGCGAGTGCTGCAACGCATCTATCAGCCGGCACTCGAACTGGCGTTGTCGCACCAGCGATTCACCATCGCGGTTGCCGCGTTGCTCTTCGTCGGAGCACTTGCCGTCGGCCGGACCATCGGCAGTGAATTCATGCCGCCGCTGAACGAAGGGGACCTGCTGTTCATGCCGATTGCGGATCCGAGCATTTCGCTCGAGGAAAATACGAGGATCGCCGCTCGCCAGAACCAGATCCTGGAGACATTCCCCGAGGTCGCTTATGCCGTCGCCAAGGTCGGGCGCGCCGATACGTCGACCGATCCCGCACCGCTGAACATGACCGAGACGGTCGTCCATCTCACGCCAAAGACTGAATGGCGTCCGGGCATGACGCTCGATCGGTTGCGCGCGGAAATCGGACGCGCGGTGCAACTCCCTGGCGTCTCCAATATCTGGACGATGCCGATCATCAATCGCATCGACATGCTGACGACCGGCATACGGTCTGAGGTCGGCGTCAAGATTTTCGGCACCGACTTGACCGTGCTCGAGGAACTCGCCCGCAAGGTCGCCGGAACCATACGCACGATTCCGGGAGCCAGCAGCGTTTACCCCGAGCAGGTCACGAGCGGTCAATACCTCAATATTCAAATCGATCGCGCGGCAGCCGCACGGTACGGACTGGGCGTGGCCGCCATTCAAGATGTGATTGAAACGGCGGTCGGGGAGACAACGCTCACGACGACGATCGAGGGACGCGAGCGATTCCCCGTCCGCGTGCGCTATCAGCCGGAATATCGCGCCGACCCGCAAGCGCTCTCCAACGTGCTGATCTCCACGCCCGCGGGAGCGCAGGTTCCACTTGGTGACGTGACGCGCATCGAACACGTCCGCGGACCGGCGATGATCTCTTCGGAAAATGGCCTCCTGCTCGCAACAGTCCTCCTGAACGTGCAGGGGCGGGATGTCGGCGGATTCGTGGAGGAGGCTCGAGCGGCGGTGGCCCGATCGATCAAGCTGCCGCAGGGCTACTACATCGGCTGGAGCGGACGCTGGGAGAATCAGGAACGCGCACGGGCCAGGCTCCAGGTAGTGCTTCCGATCGTCCTGCTCGTGATTTTTGTTCTGCTCTATTTCACGTATCACTCGGTGATCGAGGCAGCGCACGTTCTCCTCGCCGTGCCCTTCGCACTCACCGGGGGCGTCTATCTGCTGTGGCTCCTTGGTTACAACTTCTCCGTTGCCGTTTGGGTTGGTTTCATCGCGCTGTTCGGAACCGCGGTGCAGACCGGCGTCGTGATGGTGATCTATCTCGAAGAGGCGGTCGAGCGGAAGCGGCGCGAGCTTGGCGGAACGCTGACCCGCGCCGATCTTCGCCGTGCCGTTATCGAGGGGGCGTTGCTTCGGCTGCGTCCCAAGGTGATGACGGTCTCCACCGTCATCGCCGGCCTGCTTCCAATCATGTGGAGCACCCGTGTCGGATCCGAGGTGATGAAGCCGCTGGCGACGCCCGTTCTCGGCGGCATGGCGTCGTCGCTGGTCCACGTGCTGATCGTGACGCCCGTCCTCTTCTTCTGGCTGCGCGAGCGACAGCTCGGCCTCTCGGATGAAACCGTCGCACGTGCACCGCGACTCCCGGGCACGAATCGCGGAAGGACCATCGCGGTCGTCGCAGCAGGCATCGTCGCCGCCATCGCGATTGGCGCCTGGTGGATCACGGTTGCCCGACACGGGCCAAACGCGACCGATTCCAGCGCGCCGATCGTGCATACCGAACGGAGCGGCGGTCTGGAGATTGTTTTGCGATCGCCCTCCGGAACGCTTCACACCGGGCGCAACGCCTTCCTCATCGAGTTTCGTGATGCGACCACTCATGAACTCATGAACGTTGGCGACGTTCACGCGAGCGCAAACATGGCCATGCCCGGGATGGTGATGCCAAGCGGCCTCGAGGTCAGCGCAACCAGTGTTCCGGGCCGCTATCAGGCGACAGCGGAATTCGGAATGGCCGGCGGGTGGCAGATGGCGATCGAATGGAGCGGACCGGCCGGCAAAGGGTCGGCGAATTTTCAGGGGACAGTGCAATGAGCGTTCGAACGATCAGCATAGTTGCCGCGGCCCTGGCAATCACACACAGCGTGTCGGCGGGCCAGCTCACGGGCCTGCCGCCACGCGAAGCGGTACCGAGCCCGTTCTACGACACGCAGCGAGGCCTCTCGCTCAATGACGCCATCGACATGGCAATCGCGCGAGAGCCGGCACTGCGGGCGGCGCGGGCCGATGTCGACATTGCCCGAGGCACACGGGCACAGGCGGAACTGCATCCGAACCCCTCGATGTCGTTCGAGTACCGCGGTGAACCATCAGGGACCGACAACCAGACGATGATTTCGCTCCAGTGGCCCCTGGATCTCTTCCGCCGCGCCGGTCGCACGAACGTCGCTGATCGGGAAGTCGCGGTCACCGAATTCAGTGCGCTGGATCGCGAGCGTGCGATTCGCGCCGACGTTCGGTCCAGATTTGGCGATGTCCTCGATGGCATTCGCCGTCTGACACTCATCGACGAACTCACCGATGCCATCCGTCGGCAGCGGGATCTGCTGCGATCGCGGGTCGAACTGGGATCCTCTCCACCTCTGGAACGGGATCTCGTCGAAGTCGAGCTGCGGCGTCTCGAGTCCGAACGGCTGCGACAGATCGGCATGATTGAGGCGGCGCTATTTCGATTGAAACGCTCGGTCGGTCTCGAGGCCACTGCACCGCTGGCCGTTCGCGATACGCTCGACGAGATCGTCCAGCGTGAAGCCCAATCGCTTGCGGCAACCACGGGGTTGCCCGTTGACTCCGACGAGCGGCCCGATGTCCGCGAGGCGGCTGCCCGAATCGCCGTGGTCGAAGCGAAAGTCGATCGCGCGGAACGTGAAGGCCGAATTGATGTGAGCCTGTTCGGCAGTTATCAGCGGATGGATGCGGGGTTTCCGCAGTTCGGGATTGGGACCGACGGAAACCTCGAGCGGGTCCGTGGAGTTTTTCACTACGTCTCGGCCGGGGCAATGCTCACCATCCCATTGTTCAATCGCAATCAAGGGGAGGTCGCCGCCGCCCGCGCTGAACACGCGCGCGCGACCGCAGCACATGAGGCGGCACGGCTGTCAGCTCAGAGTGAGCTGGCGAGCGCCGGGGCGCTCGATCGGCGTGCACACGAAGCCGCGCAGTTGTATAGCGTGGAGACGCGAGCGCTGGCGCGCAAGAACCTCGAAGTAATCGGTCAGAGCTATACGCTCGGGCGGGTGACGGTATTCGACGTCCTGGCAGAGCAGCGACGATTCCTTGAAATCGAGTTCGCGTATTCCGACGCCCTGCGAGCGGCGTTCGACGCGAGAACGTCGCTTTTACAGGCGCGGGGAGGCATCCAGTGACTCAGGACAACGTAGTGCGCATCCGGCCGGCTGTGGCAGTGGCTCTCGCGATTGCGCTGCTGTCGATCGGGGCAGCCACCATGTATTTCCTGACACGTGGGCGCGAGCCAGGCGTTGCACCATCCGCGCCCTCCGCGGCCACACCTGTCGCACCGAATGCAGCGCCGGCGGGCGGCGAGGCGGGCGACATGAATCGTGGTGACCATTTGCCGGACGTCGCGATCCCGATTAGTGAAGAATCAATTGCGCGCGCGGGGATTAGCACGACTGTAGTCGCGGCCGCCCAGGGCACGGCGGAAATCCGCTTGCCGGGTGTCGTCGAGGCGAATGCGTACAAGCAGGTGGTAGTGACACCACTCGTGTCGGGGCGCGTCACGCAGGTGTCTGCGGAACTGGGCGCCCATGTGAAGCGAGGCCAGCCCATCGCACAGGTATACAGTCCGGAGCTTGCAGAGGCACAGACCAAGTACGTCGCGGCGCGAGCCATGCTCGACGCGCACGATCGCGAATTACAACGAACAGAAAAGCTCGTCGCCATCGGTGCCGCGAGTCGCCAGGAACTCGAGCGGACGCACGCGGAGCATACCGTGCAGGTGGCAGACCTCGAAGCCGCGCGCTCGAGACTGCTGCTGCTGGGCATTCCGGCCGACGCCATCGGTGGACTCAGCGCCGGCAAAAGCATCGGTTCGACGGCAACCGTCGTTGCGCCGCTCGATGGAGTGGTGACCGAACGGTTCGCGAACGTCGGACTCAACGTCGACCCAGCGACAAAGCTGTTCGCGATTGTCGATCTCACCACGGTCTGGATCGTCGCAGACGTTTACGAGAAGGATCTCCCACGCGTGTCGGTCGGCGCTTCAGTCGCCACCACGACCGCTGCCTATCCCGATCGACTTCTGGAAGGGCGCGTCAGCTACATCGACCCTCAGGTGAGTGCCGCGACGCGCACCGCGAGAGCTCGTATCGAGGTTGCCAACCCGCGAGGGGACCTTCGCCTCGGCATGTATGCGACCGTCCTGATTCGGACCCCCGCTCCCGCCACGGCGATCTTCTTACCGCGAACGGCGATTCAGCAGGTCGGCGATCGTCAAGTCGTCTATCTGAAGTCGCAAAACCCGGGCATGTTTGTCGAGCGCCAGATCGCCACTCTGGCGTCGTCCGGCGATCGGATCGAGGTGCTATCGGGCTTGCAGACTGGCGATACGGTCGTCACCGAGGGCAGTTTCTTCATCCGCGCGGAACGCGAGCGTCTCGGGCTCCGATCCCCCGGAGCAAATCCGCCACACACCACAAAAGATTCCGGAGCAGCTCGGCCATCAATGCCGGCCGCAGTTTCGAACGCACGCGTCGAGATCACCGAACGCGGCTTTGAGCCATCGTCGCTGAAACTTCGCGCGGGAGTGCCCGCTCGCGTGACCTTTCTTCGCTCGACCGACAAGACATGCGGCAAGGACGTCGTGTTTCCGTCGATGAACATCCGCCGCGAGCTGCCGCTCAATCAGCCTGTCGTGGTCGAGTTCACGCCGCAACGCGGCGAGGTTGAGTTCGCCTGCGGCATGAACATGCTGAAGGGAACGATCGTGGCCGAGTAGCTCGGCCTACCGCTTCTTGCTCGAGGACTTGCGCGATCGCTTCCGCGGAACCTTTGCGCCCTTTTCACGGGCTTCACTCAGTCCTATCGCGATCGCCTGCTTGCGGCTCGTGACTCGCCGACCAGAGCGGCCACTCTTCAGCGTGCCTCGTTTCTTGCGGCGCATCGCTGATTCAACTCTCTTCGAAGCAGCTTTTCCGTACTTCGCCATGCGTACACCTCCGAGCCAAATGCTTGCAAGGTGTGTGCTGATATCGCGGCACAGGTAGGCAAAAAAAGAGGCCGGGCGTTGGAAACACCCGGCCAAACCGTTCTATTCGGAGCGGCTGAACTGAATCGCGCTAGAACAACACCGCGACATCGAAGATGACTTGCGTGCGGGGGTTATAGATCACCGCGTGACCGTCCACGACGCCGCGCGAGTAGCCCGCCGGCAGAACAGCCAGCTGACGTTCGACCGCGACAGGGAACGGCTCCATCTTCTTCTGCCATCCTGGAGGAAGCTGACCTGTCCGACGGTATTTCTTCTGCAGCCCAGGCGGCAGACCCTGGAACCGCGTTCCGTAGTAGCCACGGATCATCGTGACTTCACGCGGCAGGAAGACGACGGTTACGGCCACGTTCGATGCGCTGGCGTTGACGCGTTCATATTTCGCGTCTTTCTTTCCCTTCGAATGACCATTCTTGGCGTCATTGGCGAACACAACGCTCGTCATCAACAAGCTGGCTATGGCGATCCACAGAACTTTCTTCATAACGCCCTCCCGGCGCGGGTCTCGCGATCCGAACGACTGCGCTGCCGCAAGGATCCTGCCTGTCGACCGGGCTTCATAAACAGCGCCGCATCAACGACTTCAGCAACGCACAGACTTACGCGATGCGGATTCGAGTACGAGAACGTCCCCCAAGCGGCAGGATTGTAAGCGGGGTCAGACCCCCGTCTGACCCCGGTCTGACCCCCGTCTGACCCCAACGGTCAGCCCCTCCAATAGCGCACAGGTTGCTACTAATCCGTCGGTGTCGCGGACTTGATCGGCCCAGTGCCGGCATCGCTCCGCGACTCGATGATCGTCGATCAGTGCCGCGACTTCTGTCGCGACTCGGTCGCCGCGGAATTCGTGTGGTGGAAGCGTCCGCGCCACGCCGAGTCGGCAGAGTCGCGCGGCGTTGTCTGGCTGATCGAACGCCAACGGCATCGTCAACTGGGGAATTCCCGCGGCGAGTGCCTGCGCTGAGGTGCCGATGCCGCCGTGATGGACGGAGGCCGCGCAGCGCGGAAAGACGCGCGAGAACGAGACGTATGGCTCCGCCCGTTCTTGATCACTCAGGTGTTTCGGCAACTGCTCGGGATATCGGGTCACAAACAGCGCGCGGCGTTTCAGCCGCCGCGTGCCGTCGAGCGCGGCGGCGAAGAATTGCGCCGCGGCGTAATTCGCCGTACCCGGCGTAAACAGAATCGGCGGCGTGCCAGCGTTCAAGAAGGATTCGAGATCAGGAGTGATCGCGTGAGCGTCTGACTCGTCATACAGCGGAAAGCCAGTGAGGCGAACCTGCGCGGGCCAATCCGGTTGAATCGGCGCGAACCACTCAGGGAAGAGACCGATAACGCATTGCGGCGAGTGCAGCCATGTTCTGAAGACGGTTGACACCGGGGGAAGTCCAGTCTCGCGGCGTAGCCGATCGACCAGCCACATCGCGATTCGGGTGACACCACGCGGAAACCCGAGTGCATCAATGCCGGGAATGGACGCCGACTCCTGAGAGTCTGGCCGGAAAATCGATGGCGCCAGATGTATCGTCGCCGCTGGTGCGCGATGCGCATCTTCGAATACGCGCGCCGCAAATGCGAGTGGATGGGCAACAAGCACGGTGCGCCCTGGTTCGTATACCGATGCAATCAGATCGTAGTAAGCGCGCAGGAGAGACGAGAGCTTGCGCAGAACGAATCTCAGTTCTCTGTGCCCATGCCACAAATCGGGACGCATCGTCAGATCGTCAAACTCCGCCTGCGCATGAATCGGGACGAAACGAAGCTCCGCACGTTCGCACGCGGCCCGAAATGGTTCAGCCGCGACCATCGTCACCTCGTGGCCTCGGGCACGCAGAGTCCGGCCGATGCCGATGAACGGATACACGTCACCGCTCGATCCGACTGGCGTCAGCAGAAAGTTGGTCAAGTTTCTTTAACGTGCAAGTGGACTGACGGCAGAGCGGCCCCCGGGACGGCGATCGTCAGTCACCGCGCGATCGAACCGCGCCGCGAGATCGGGGAAGCTCGCCGTCGGACCGGTCCACCGAAGCGCTTCGATGTCATCGAACACCGGTATGTCGGTGCGCAGCGTCGCCAGCGTTCGGAAGAGCAGCGCAGCCTCGCGTTGTTCGGCGAGCGTCCGGGCGAGTCCACTCGCGTTGGTGGCATTGACGCGCCATTCTCGCCAGTCGGCCGGGACAGCTTCGAGATGGCGATACTTCGCCAAGACCGCCGCCGTGGATTTCGCGCCCCAGCCGCGCAAGCCGGGGTACCCATCCGCCGCATCGCCGACAAGAGCAAGGTAGTCGGGAATCGACTCCGGCGGGACACCGAACTTCTGAAACACCGCAGCCTCGTTGCGTGTCTCTCGGGTACGTCGATTGAGCTGGACGACGCGGTCACCGTTCACACACTGCGCGAGATCCTTGTCCGGGGTGCAAATGATCACGCGTTCAACACGGCCATCCCGAGCCGCGGCCGCGGCGCCGGCGGCGAGCGCATCGTCGGCCTCGAACTCCACCATCGGCCACACGGTCACACCTGCCGAGAGGAGCGCTTCTTCGAGCAGCGGGAACTGCGACAACAAGTCGGGATCGACGCCGGCGCCGGTCTTATAACCCGCCCAGAGATCATTGCGGAACGACTCGATCACATGGTCCGTCGCGACGGCGACGTGTGTGGCGCCAGCGTTCAACATTCCCAGCACCGATCCGACGACCCCTCTCACCGCGGCGATTTCGCGCCCGTCCTCATCACGAGCGGACGGCAGCGCATAAAAGTGCCGGAACAGCTCGTACGTGCCGTCAATCAGGTAGACTTCCAAGCGAAACTCCACGAAAAACTTACAGGAGCAAGACAAGGAACGCCATGAAATTCTTGACGGATTTCCGCTTTGCGCTGCGATCGCTCGGAAGGGTCAAAGGTCTGACCGTGACGGTGATTGTGACCCTGGCGCTCGGTATCGGAGCCAACGCGGCGATCTTCAGTGTCGTTGGTGGCGTGCTTCTCAAACCGCTCGTCAACCGTGAAGAAGATCGGCTCATTTATATCCGGCAAAGCGCGCCGGGGCTTCGCGCCGCAAATGCGAACTTCTCGGTACCGGAAATCCAGGATCTGCGCGCACGAGCACGATCGGTCACCGGCTTCGGCGAGTTCTCCACCATCGGATTCACCGTCGTTGGCCTCGGCGAACCACGGGTCGTTCGCGCCGGCGTCGTCGATGGATCGTACTTCGACGTGATGGGACTGCGTCCAGTTCTCGGTCGTCTTCTCGGCCCTGGCGACGATGGTCCGAAGGCAGCGGGAGCCGCGGTGCTGACCTATCGATTCTGGACGACGGCGTTGGGCAGCGACCCCTCGGTCATCGGAAAAGTGGTTCGCCTGGGTACCCGGTCCGCGACAATCGTCGGCGTGCTGGAGCCGTCGGTTCCGTACCCGTCAGAAACCGAGATCATCGCCAACATCGTGACCAGTCCCCATCACCTCTCCGCAACCATGGTCACCGGGCGCGTGCACCGGATGACGGAGTTATTCGCTCGACTCCAACCCGGGGCAACGCTTGAATCCGCGCGGGCGGAGTTCCGAACGATTCATGGCGCGATCGTGCAGGAACACCCGGATGCCTATCCGCGCAACGCCGACTTCCGGATCGATGCGGTCCGCCTGCGCGATCAGATCACATCACCCGCAAGAACGGTTCTCCTTGTCCTTCTTGCCGCATCGGGCCTGATCTTCATCATCGCCTGCTCGAACGTCGCCAACCTGATTCTGGCGCGATCGGTCAGGCGGGAAGGGGAACTGGCCATCCGCGCCGCGCTTGGCGCGAGCGCCGGCGCGCTCCGTCGGACGTTGCTTGTGGAGAGTCTGGTGCTGTGCGGTGCAGGCGCCATTCTTGGTGTGCTCATCGCCAGGCCGATGGTGGCGATTCTTGCGCGTTACGCTTCGCGATTTTCGGTGCGCGCGCTCGATCTCACCGTCGATTCAAGTCTGCTACTGGTCGGCGTGGTCCTCGCCATCACGGCCGCGATCCTGCTGGCGTTCATCCCGCGATTGCCGTCCACCGATGCGTCAAAGGGCTTCGCGCTCTCCAATGGCTCGGTACGAATCACGACGGGAACGAATCGTCGGCTCCGGCTCTTTGCGATTACGCAAATCGCCGCATCGTTCGTGCTGCTTGCCGGCGCCGGCATGTTGCTGACGTCCCTGATTGCGCTGCAATCCGCGCCGACCGGTTTTAACACCCACAACGTTCTCGCGCTCAATGTCCCGGTCATGAGTTATGGGCGCACGCCTGATCAGGTGATTGGCTTCTACAAAGAGACGATGCGTCGCATCGGCGAACTTCCCGGCGTCGAGCGGGTGGCAGTGGGCACGCTGGTGCCCTGGCGCGACGCCGGCACATTCGGACCTGGATTTCAGTTCACGGTCGAAGGGTACGCCAAAGGCGTCGGCGAGGACGATCCGCGCGCACAGTTCCGCACGGTGTCGCCGGGATTCTTTGCCGCGCTCGGTGTTCCGATCGTGGCCGGGCGCGATTTCAGCGATGCAGACCGGCGCGACGGCGAGCGCGTCGTGATCGTCAGCCAGAGCCTGGCGCGGCGGATGTTCCCCAATGAAGATGCCGTGAATCGGCACCTCACCTGGATTGATCCGATCATGAAGTTCATCGACGTCAGTCCCACGCCGCGGCGAATCGTCGGCATCGCCGCGGACGTCGACGATCAGAATGTCGTCCCCGGTCCGGCTATCAACGTGTATCACCCGATGGATCAGGAAATCGGCGGTGGCCGCCTTTTCGTCCACGTCCGATCGGATCCGTACGCGCTCGTCGCACCAATTCGCCGCATCATTCGCGACCTCTCGGCCGATCAACCCGTGGAGCGGCCGGCGACCCTGGACGACATCAGAGCGGAAGTGCTTGCCCCGGATCGGTTGAATACGCTGGTGTTCGGCGGCTTTGCC
>Ga0111538_10000970_pt1 | contig 39710 bp, 31 predicted proteins | sample SoiMethybrSBSTD1_FD_79669 | JGI IMG/M metagenome (GOLD analysis project Ga0111538, IMG submission 79669) | Bulk soil microbial communities from a Populus tree surrounding site in Tennessee, USA - Soil MetaG P. TD hybrid SBSTD1 (version 2)... | ecosystem: Environmental > Terrestrial > Soil >...
CGCGATTCGAGAGCACCGCCAGCGGCGTGTCGTCGCCCATGGAGCCCACTGCTTCCTCCCCGGCGACCGCCATCGGCGTGAGGAGCATCTTCAGGTCTTCCTGCGTGTAGCCGAAGGCCTGCTGGCGGTCGAGCAGCTTGTCGGTGTCGGGCGTGGGCACCTCGCGCGGCTGCTCGATGTCCTCGAGGCGCATCTGCGTGCGGTCGAGCCAGTCCTGGTACGGGCGCTGGGCGGCGAGGTCGCGCTTCAACTCCTCGTCCGAGACGATGCGGCCGTGCTCGATGTCGACCAGCAGCATCTTGCCCGGCTGCAGGCGCCACTTCTTGACGATCTTCTCCTGCGGGATGTCGAGCACGCCCATCTCCGAGGACATGACAATCAAATCATCGTCGGTGATGAAGTAGCGCGCGGGCCTCAAGCCGTTGCGGTCGAGCGTCGCGCCGATGAACTTGCCATCGGTGAAGGCGACCGCGGCGGGGCCGTCCCACGGCTCCATCAGGGCCGCGTGGTATTCGTAGAAGGCGCGCCGGCGCGCGTCCATCAGCGGGTTGCCGGCCCACGCCTCGGGGATCATCAGCATCATCGCGTGGGCGATCGGGTAGCCGCCCATCAGCAGCAACTCGAGCGCATTGTCGAACGAGGCCGAGTCCGACTGGCCGTCGTAGATGAGCGGCCAGATCTTGTCGAGGTCCTCGCCCAGCAGCTTCGAATGGATCGTCGCCTGGCGCGACTTGATCCAGTTGAGATTCCCCTGCAGCGTGTTGATCTCGCCGTTGTGGGCGATGAAGCGGAACGGGTGCGCGAGGTCCCAGGTCGGGAACGTGTTGGTCGAGAAGCGCTGGTGCGCGAGGCACAGGGCCGAAGCGAAGCGCTTGTCGGTGAGATCGCGGAAGAAGGGGCCGACCTGCTCGGCGAGCAGCATCCCCTTGTAGACGATGGTGCGATGGGAGAACGACGGCACGTAGAACTCGCCCGCGTTCGTGAGGCCGAGCGCGCGGATGGCGTGGCCCGAGGCCTTGCGGATGATGTAGAGCTTGCGCTCGAAGGCGTCGCGGTCGAGCTGCTTGCGACCCGCGCCGACGAACACCTGGCGGATCACCGGCATGGTGCTGCGCGCCGTGGGGCCGAGCGTGGCGTCGTCCACCGGCACCTCGCGCCAGCCGAGCATCTGTTGGCCCTCGTTCACGATCGCGCGCTCGATCTCGCGCACGCACGCCGCGCGCGCCGCCGGGTCGCGCGGCAGGAACACCATGCCCACGCCGTAGGCGCCGGCCTTCGGCAGCTTCACGCCCTGGCGGGCCATCTCCTCGCGGAAGAACGCATCCGGGATCTGCACCAGCAATCCCGCGCCGTCGCCGTGCAGCGGATCGGCGCCGGTCGCGCCGCGGTGGCGCAGGTTGTTCAGGATCGTGAGGCCCTTCTCCACGATGTCGTGCGACTTGCGGCCCTTGATGTGCGCGACGAAGCCCACGCCGCAGGCGTCGTGCTCGCGTTTCGGGTCGTAGAGTCCCTGCCGCGGCGGCAGGCCGTTCTTCATTTCCATGCGGGGCGCCTCACAACACACAACAGAATGGTAGCCGCGTTCGCCGGAGCTGCCGGGAACGGGAAGCGAAGCAGGCTTGTGGCGCAGGCCGCGGCTCGCGGGGAAACCGCGGGCTTGTGGCCTTGCGGGGGCGCGAAATCGGGGCTTACGGCCCATCGTAGCGCACGATATGATGCACTGCAATATAAAAACCCCCGCGGCCCGCGGGGGTCGGAAAGCGGCGCTGGCAGCCCGTTCTCAGTAGAATCAAGGGCATGCCGCGCGGATTGCCTGACGCGGCACAAAACAACACCAGGGAGCCGCGTGACCTCATTCTTCGCCCTCGCCCGCACGGGCGCGTTCATCGGCGCCGTGCTCGCCCTCGTGGCGTGCACCAGCAACGTCACCAGCCCGACTCCGGTCGACGACCCGGCCCGCGTCACCATCCAGCCCGACACGGCCGTGCTCTATTCCGGCTTGCCCACGACCTTTACGGTGTCCGGCGGGACCGGCAGCTACGCGGTGAGCTCGAGCAACCAGGCCGTGATCCAGGTCAACCCGGTGCTCAACGGCCGCAACTTCACCGTCACCCCGGCCAACGTGGTCGCGGACACGCCCGTCACGATCACCGTGCGCGACTCGGGCACGGCGCCACTGGCGAGCGCGGCCCTCACGGTCCGCCCCGGGACGGTGGCCAACGACATCGTGATCACGCCGACCTCGACCCAGGGCGGCAACTGTGCGCCGGCCGTGTGCTCCGGCGGCGACGCCTTGCTGTTCGCGACCGTCTCGCAGGGGGGTAATCCGCTGCCGGCCCGTGGCGTTCGCCTCGACGTGGTCTCGGGCGACTTCCGCTTCATTACCAATGTCCCGGGCCAACCCGAGGTCCTGTCGACGAACGTCACCGTGGTGTCGGACCAGGCGGGCGGCGTGCACGCCCGCATCCGCGCGCTTCCCGGCGCGCCCAACCAGACGGCCGTGGTCCAGGTCACCGACCTCGGCACGAACGCCTTCCGCCGCGCTCTGTTCACCATCTCCCAGGCGACGGGCAGCAGCCCCGGGTTCTTCGTGGTTCCCGACACGATCAACTTCACCGGTCCCAACAACCTCCAGTGCGCGGTAGGCGTACGCGGGGATGTGAGCATCTTCGGCGGCTCGCCCCCCTATTCGATCGGCTCGGGCGGAACGGCCTTCGGAGTGAGCACGAGCGTGGTCACGACCAGCGGCGGCTCGTTCTACGTGGTCGCCAATGGAACCTGCGCCGAAAACGTCCCGATTCCGGTGGTCGATTCGGCCGGGCGCACGGCGGTCGTCACCGTCTCCAACGTGTTGGGCACGAATGCCATCCCCGACCTGCTGGTCTCGCCGGACGAGGTCACCATCGGCGAGTGCAACGGGACGGCCACGGTGTCGGTCGCCGGGGGCATCCCGGGGAGCTTCACGGTGAGCAGCGGCAGCCCGGCGATCACGGTCTTCAGCAACCCGAGCTCGCGCACGATCGGCATCAGCCGCACGATCGGCGCCGTGACTACCCCGATCCTGGTGGGCGTCTCGAGCGGCGACAAGGTGGCCACCATCACCGTGAACCTGACGGGCGACGCCCTCACCACGAACTGCGATGGATCGAGCTTCCGGCTCACGCCGTCCTCGGTCGTGCTGTCGAGCTGCGGACCGGTAAACGTCGCGGTGACCGGGGGTGCCGCACCCTACACGGCGTTCACGAACAACAGCAGCTTGGCCGTCACGCCGGCCGCCCCCACGCCCATAGCCAGCGGCGGCATTTTCGCAGTCCAACGGGCCGCCGGATCGGCCACCTTCACGTCGGGATCTGTGATCGTCCGGGACAACGCCGGGACTCTCCGGACGCTGGCGGTTACCGGTGCCGGAACCGGCGCCGGGTCGGGCACTGGCGCCTGCCCGTAGGCAGTTTCCGGCCTGGAGGGGGAGGAATATGCTGCATTGCAGCATCTGATTTTCCCGCGGCCGGGCCCCTTTTGGAAGGCCCTACTTGCAGCCAAGTGAAAGTTGCGCTTTAATAACCAGCGATAAGCCGCTAAGTTTTTTGAAGATTTGATTGGCGGGCGGAGAAAAAGGGGAACAACGTGAGACTCGAATCGATACGCAGCTTCCTCGCCGGTAGCCTTTCCGTGGCGCTGGCGTCCTTCCTCCTGGTTTCCTGCGGAGGCGGTGGCGCGGGCAACAACGACCCGGTCGGTGGCCCGCCACAGATCCTGCCGAGCACCGGAACGCTCTATGCCGGCGTGGAGTACACGTTCACGTTGGCCGGCGGACGGGCGCCTTACTTCCTCTCCTCGAGCGAGCCGAACGTCTTGCCGGTGCCGTTCAAGGTCGAGGGCCATACCGTAACGCTGATCCCGGCGAACACCGCCGTGGTCGACACGGGCCTGCCGCCCAACTCGCTGCCGGTCCGCACGGTGGTCATCACCATGCGCGACAGCATCGGCAGCACGGCGGGCACGCAGGGGCTGCAGGTGGCGCAGAACTTCCTCACCGGCTACAGCCTGGGCTTCACCAGCAACTGCACGCCCGCCGCCACCGGCGGCGCGCCACCGGCCTGCGCCGGGGGCGAGACGGTCCTCGAGCTCACCGCGGCCATCAACGGCAACCTCCTCGGCTTCCGCGAGTACCGCTTCGAGGTCGTGCGCGGCCCGTTCTTCTTCACCAATATTCCCGGCGTTCCCGGCGTCGTGCCCCCGAGCGGCACGCTCGGCCCGGGCGGCGCCACCTGGACCACGCGCACCGATCACGAGGGCGACGCCCACGCGATCATCCGCGTGAACAACAACGTCGGCACCCAGATCGGGGTCCTCCGCATCGTCGACACGGCGACCGGCGCCTCGACCCAGTACACGTTCAACATCACGGGCGTTCCGCTCTCGGGCGCGCTGGTCGCGATTCCCGAGGAATTCACGCTCGCCGGCCCCGACAGCGCGACGTGCGGGACGGGCACAGGCGACTTCCTGGTGTTCGACGGCACGCCGCCCTACACGGCGGTGAGCACCTTCCCGAACGTCCTCCTGGTCAACGCGCTCGACAACACCAATTCGAACGTGAGCAACACGCAGCCGGGGCAGTTCCGCTTCTCGGCGACCAACCCGTTCTTCTGCATGGATCCGGGCACGATCGTCGTGCGCGACGCGAACAACCGGCAGGTGATCGTCGAGGTCACGACCGAACAGGGCACCGGCGACCCGCCGCCCCCGCCGATCTCGGCCACGCCAGGCGCGCTCACGCTGCCCTGCGGCGGGTCGGGCTCGGTGATCCTCCTCGGCGGCGGCGGCACCTTCGTGGCGTCCAGCCCCGACACGCGCCTCACGTCGACCCTCGCGACCCGCGTGCTTACGATCACGCGCGTGGCGGTGGACCCGGTCGGCACGCCGGTCTCGCCCACGCCAGGCGTGGTGAACCCGCGGTCCTACACGGTGAACGTGACCGACGGCACCAACCTCATCGGCGTCGGCGTCACCGCGCCGTCGAACTGCCCGCCGTAAGCCGGCAGGAAGCTACCCGAACGGGCATCCTTCGCGGGATGCCCGTTTCGTTTTGAGCCTCGCTCACCATGCAAGCCATCGTCACGGGCGCCAGCGGCTTCGTCGGACGGGCACTGTGCGCCGCGCTGCCCACCGGGCACCACGCGCTCAGCTTCGGCTCGGCCGACTGGGAGCGCGCGCTGCGCTCGGCCCCGCTCGCGGGCGCGACGATCTTCCATCTCGCCGCGCGCGTGCACGATCCGCGCGATCGCGACGAGAGCGCGTTCGAGCGCGACAACGTGGTCAAGGCACGTGCGCTCGCCGAGGAGGCGGCACGCCAGCGCGCGCGGCGCATCGTGGTGCTGAGCACGATCAAGGTGAACGGCGAGGAGACGCGCGAGCGTCCCTTCGTGCCGGGCGATGTTCCGGCGCCCGGGGATGCGTATGGGCGCTCGAAGCTGGGCGGCGAGCGCGCCGTTGCCGAGGCAGCCCTGGCGGGCGGCGTGGAGTGGGTGGTGGTTCGCTCGCCGCTGGTGCTCGGCCCAGGCGCCAAGGCCAATCTCGCGAGCCTGCTTCGCCTCGCCGACACGCCGTGGCCGCTGCCCTTCGCCGGCATCGCGAATCGGCGCAGCTTCGTGCACGTCGCGGATCTCTCGCGCCTGCTGCTCGCGTGCGCCGCGCACGCGAGCGCGCCGGGCAATGTCTTTCTCGCCGCGCACCCGGCGCCTTTCTCGACACCGGCGATCGTGGGCGCCCTGCGCCGCGCGCTCGGCCGGCCCGAGCGGCTGTACGCCCTGCCGGCGGCGATGCTCGAGCTCGCCGCCGCGGTCGCCGGGCAGGGTGAACGAATGCGGCGCCTCACCCGCTCGCTCGAGGTGGACGCCTCGGCCGCGCGCGAGCATCTCGGCTGGACAGCCACCGTCGGCCTCGAGGAAGCGGTCGCGCAGATGGCGCAGGACTGGCGGAGCCGCAAATTGTGAGCGCCCTTGCCGCCGCCGCGCTCATCCCTGCGTTGCTCGCCTTCGCCGTGATCGCGGCACTGCGCGGCAGCCGCTGGGCGGCCCGCCTCTCCGACCGGCCGAACGAACGCTCACTGCACGTTGTACCCACGCCACGCATCGGCGGCCTCGGTATCGCGGCCGGCGCGTTGCCGTTCGCGGCGTGGTCGGCCGCATCGTCACCGGGGCTGGCGGCCATCTTCGCCTCCGCGGCCGTGCTGCTGGTCGTGTCCCTCGCGGACGATTTCCACGCGCTGCCGATCGGCGTCCGCCTGCCCGCGCATGCATGCGCGGCTGTCGTCGCGATCCTCGCCGCCGCCACGCCGCTGGTGCCCTGGCCGTGGGGATGGATCGGAGCCGTCGGCGTAACGCTCGCGATCGTATGGTCGACCAACCTCTACAACTTCATGGACGGCGCCGACGGACTCGCGGGCGGCATGGGAGTCGTCGGTTTCGGGGCCATGGCATGGGCAGCAGCCGATGCGGGCCAGGGCGGCCTCGCGATCGCCTGCGCGGCCGTCGCCTCGGCGTGCGCCGGCTTCCTCGTGCACAACGCGCCGCCGGCGCGCGTGTTCATGGGCGATTGCGGCGCGATCCCGCTGGGCTTCCTCGCGGGCGCGCTCGGGCTGCACGGCACGCTCGCGGGCGCATGGCCCGCCTGGTTCGTCCCGCTGGCGTTCTCACCCTTCGTGGTCGACGCGACGCTGACGCTCGCCCTGCGCATGGCGCGCGGCGAGCCCTTCTGGCGTGCGCACCGCAGCCACGGCTACCAGCGGCTGGTGCTCTCGGGCTGGTCCTTGGCGCGACTCGCCGCGGCTGCGTGGACGCTCATGCTCGCGGCGGCCGCAAGCGCCCTCGTGGCCCGGGAATCGGCCGAAGGCGAACGTTGCGCTATAATTTTCGTCTGGCTTGCAGCGTATGTGCTGCTGGCCGTTCTGGTGGGCAGGCAAACAAGAAGAAAGGCGCAGGCAGCGCGCGTGGACTCCCAGCCAACACCCCGGATGCCCGAATGAAGCCGATGCACATCGACGCCAGGCCCCTCGCCGCGGCCGCGTTCGACGGCCTTGCGCTCGCGCTCGCCGCGCTCGCCGCGACCTACCTGCTTGCGGTACCCGCGCCCAGCCCCTCGAAGCTCGACCTGCTGTTCGCGTCCTTCGTGGTGGCGATCCCGATCCAGCTCACCGTCAACTTCGCCTTCGGCATCTACCAGGGGGTGTGGCGCTACACCAGCCTGCCGGACATCCAGCGCATCGTCTTCGCCGTCCTCGCCGGCACGGTGTTCACCTCCGGCGCGCTGGGCGCCGCGGGGCTGGACGGCGTCTTCGGCATGCGCGAGTACCTGCTCTATCCGCTGCTGCTGGCCTCGATCATGTCGCTCGCCCGCATGGGCTTCCGCTCGTTCAGGGAGTGGAGCCTTTATGGGCGCGGCGGCGAGCAGGGAACACCGGTGGTGATCATGGGCGCGGGCGACGCGGCCGTGGGCCTGGTGAAGGAGCTCTCGCGCAGCCACGAGTGGCGCGTGGTGGGCCTGCTCGACGACGACGAGAAGAAGCACGGGCGGCTGCTGCATGGCGTGCGCGTGCTGGGCGGGCTCGAAGACCTGCAGCGCTTCGCGCAACGCCTGAAGCTGCGCCACGCGATCATCGCGATGCCCTCGGTGCGCTACACCGTGCGCCGGCGCGTGGTCGAGGTCTGCAAGCGCGCGCGCGTCTCGGTGATGACCGTGCCGACCCTCAACACGGTCGCGACCGGCAAGGGCGCCCAGCCCGCGCGCATTCGCAAGGTGGCGGTCGAGGACCTGCTCAAGCGCGACTCGGTGACCCTCGACGACGCCAGCCTGCACGAGCTGCTGACCGGGCAGGTGGTGATGGTCACCGGCGCGGGTGGCTCGATCGGCTCGGAGCTGTGCCGCCAGATCGCGGCGTACGGGCCGTCGATGCTCGTGCTCTACGAGATGAACGAATACGCGATGTACAAGGTGGACGAGCAGCTGCGCGAGGACTTTCCCAACCTGCCGGTCGCGAGCCTCGTGGGCGACATCAAGAACGCGCGCCGCGTGAACCAGGTGATGCACCAGTACTCGCCCGCGCTCGTCTTCCACGCCGCGGCGTACAAGCACGTTCCGCTGATGGAGGAGGCCAACGCCTGGGAGGCGGTGCAGAACAACGTCTTCGGCACCTACGTGGTGGCGCGCGCCGCGATCGACTACGGCGTGAAGAAGTTCGTCTTCGTCTCCACCGACAAGGCGGTCAACCCCACCAACGTCATGGGCGCGACCAAGCGGCTGGCGGAGATGGTGTGCCAGGCCCTCCAGGCCGAGAGCCAGACGCGTTTCGAGATGGTGCGCTTCGGCAACGTGCTGGGCAGCGCCGGCAGCGTGATCCCCAAGTTCCAGGAGCAGATCGACAAGGGCGGCCCGGTGACCGTCACGCACCCGGAGATGGTGCGCTACTTCATGTCGATCCCCGAGGCCGCGCAGCTCGTGCTGCAGGCGGGCTCCATGGGCCTGGGCGGGGAGATCTTCGTGATGGACATGGGCGAGCCGATCCGCATCGTTGACCTCGCGCGCGACATGATCCGCCTGTCCGAGCTCTCGGAAGGCGACATCCGCATCGTCTACACGGGCCTGCGGCCCGGTGAGAAGCTCTTCGAGGAGCTGCTCGCCGACGACGAGCACACGCGGCCCACGCCGCACCCGAAGCTGCGCATCGCCAAGGCGCGCGAGGTGGACCCGGGCTGGATCGCGGGCCTGCTCGACTGGCTGCGCGCGGGCGAGCGCGTGCCGGCGGACTCCGAAGTGCGCCGCGACCTCAAGCGCTGGGTGCCGGAATACCAGTCGCAGGTGCGGCCGAAGCTTACGGCGGTGCAGCCTCCGCGCGCGGCATAGGCCGCGGCGTCGAGCGCGCCAGTCCCAGCAGCATCGCATTCAGGGACCAGAACACCAGCCCGTTGTGGCGGTAGAGGAAGTCGTCGGTGAGGCACTTCACCACGAACCCGGCGACCACGGCGAGCCCCACAGTCCCCAGCGGCGCCAGCTCAGCGCGCTCGAGGTAGCCGCGGTACTCGCGCGCGAGCAGGGCGAGGAGCGCCACGAACACCGCCAGGCCCACAAGCCCGAGCTCGAGGGCCACGTCGACGAACACGTTGTGGCCGTGCCGGATCTGCGGATGGTTCAGCACCCTGGGGGTTTGCGGGATGAAGTCGGCCGAAAGGATCTCGCGCCCGAACCCGTGGCCCAGCATCGGCGCCTGCGAGAACTTGTCCCACGCCACGCCCCAGATGCGCGGGCGCACGTCGCGCTCGAGGCTGTCGGAGGCGCCGGCGAAATGCAGCGCCGAGCGATCGATGATCGAGGCGGCGAGCGCAGCGGTCGCGACCAGCGCGGCCACCACCGCCATGCGCCGCAGGGCGCGCGTGCCGCCGTTCGCGCCGGCGGGCCGCATCGCCGCCACGATGAGGAACTGCACCGCGAGCGCGACCCAGATGATGCGGTTGTCCGTTTCCCACGCGGCGAAGAGCAACAGCACCATCGCGCCCGTGCCGATCGCCACACCCCTGCCCGCGCCCCACGGCGGCTGCCATGCGAGGGCGAGCACGAGCGGAGCCATCAGCACGAGGTGCGTGGACCATGGCCCGCGTTGCTCGAAGACCGCGTGGCGCGAGAGCGAGAAGCCGAAGGTGCGCTGCGCCATGTGCAACGCGAACACCACGGCCGTTCCGGCGAGCAGCGCGATGCACCAGGTGCGCCAGCGCCCCGGCTGCTGCGCTACCAGGAAGAACACCGCGACGGCGAGCACGGGATAGGCGATCTCGGTGCGCAGCTCGTACAGCGTGTATGCGCGATCCACGCTCCACATCAGCGAGGCCACGGCGAGCAGCGCCCAGGCGGCGAACGTGGCCGCGATCGCGAGTGGAATGCGCTGCGCGTAGGGCGCTACGTGCGTCCGCCAGGACGCCGCGAGGGCAATCGCAGCGAGGAGCAGCACCGCCGTCCGCAGCCCCGCGCTCCCGGTGAACGGTGCAAGGAACAGGAACGCGGAGGTCGCTGCTGCGAGGAAGGTGTTCAAGTGGCGCGCCCGACACGATTCGAACGTGCGACCCCTGCCTTCGGAGGGCAGTACTCTAATCCAGCTGAGCTACGGGCGCGTATGTCCATGATTCTACATGGGCCCGGCCGGTCACGCGAGCTAAACGGCTATAATCCGCGCTTCGTTTCGATACCCGTTTGCACGCGCTGCCCGCCCCGAGGAAGACATGTCCGGCACCCACCACGACCCCATCGAAGACAACATCGAAACGCATCCCGTGAAGCTCGCGATCGGGGTCGTCCTGGGCGCGGTCGCGCTCATCATCGGCATCATCCTGCTCGCGCAACTCGCCGTCGGCATGTACGGCGCGCGCCCGCTGAAGGACGACCCGGCGATGTCGGATGCGGCGGTGAACAAGCGCCTGGCACCGGTTGCCAAACTCGCGGTCGATCCCAACGCGCCGCCGCCCGCTGCGGCAGCACCCGCACCGGCGGCAGCCGCCCCGGCCGCGGTTCCGGCGGCCGCGCCCGCACAGGCCGCGGCCGGCGACGGCAAGGCCACGTTCGACGCCACCTGCGCGGTGTGCCACAACGCCGGCGTGGCCGGCGCCCCGAAGGCCGGCGACAAGGCCGCCTGGGCCGCGCGCCTGAAGGCCTCGAAGAAGGAAGGCCTCTACGCGAGCGTGCTCAACGGCAAGGGCGCGATGCCGAAGAAGGGTGGCAACCCCGCGCTCTCGGACGACGCAGTGAAGGCGGCCGTCGACTACCTGCTCGCAACGGCGAAGTAAGACTGGCGACCTACGCGATCGGCGATCTCCAGGGGTGCTACTCGCCCCTGGTCCGGCTGCTCGACGCGGTCGCCTTCGACCCGGCGCGCGACAAGCTCTGGTTCACCGGGGACCTCGTCAACCGCGGTCCCGAGTCGCTCGAGTGCCTGCGCTTCGTGAAGGGCCTGGGCGAGGCGGCCGTCACCGTGCTCGGCAACCACGACCTGCACCTCCTCTGCGTGGCCGAGGGCGCCGAGAAGCGGCGCAAGCGCGACACGCTCGAGGACGTCCTCGAGGCGCCCGACCGCGGGGAGCTGCTCGAGTGGCTGCGCCATCGGCCGCTCATGCACGTGGAAGGCGGACACGCGCTCGTGCACGCGGGCCTGCTGCCTGAATGGACCGTCTCCAGGGCGGCCGCCCTCGCGCGCGAAGTCGAGCAGGCGTTGCGCGGCCCGCGCTACCGCAGCCTGCTCAAGCGCATGTATGGCGACGAGCCGCGCGCATGGGACGAGAGCCTGCGTGGAACCGATCGCCTGCGCGTGGTCATCAACGCGATGACGCGCCTGCGCGTGTGCGACGACGGCGGCGCGATGGTGTTGGGCTTCAAGGGCGAGCCGGGCGAGGCATCCGAGGGGTGGACGCCGTGGTTCGACGTGGCGGGACGCCGCAGCCGGGACCATGCCGTGGTGTGCGGCCATTGGTCGGCGCTCGGCGTGACGATCCGCCCCGACCTGCTCTCGCTCGATAGCGGCTGCGTGTGGGGGCGCGCGCTGACCGCGGTGCGCCTCAGTGACCGCCGGAAGTTCGAGGTGGCGTGTCCGGCGGCGGGAGGCCGAGAAGACTAGCGATGCTCGCCCGCGCGCGCGCCGAAACCTCGCGGCGCGAGAGCCCGGCGGTCTCCACCATGGGCGCGAAGCGGATGCGCACCACCACGCCGCGCTGGCGGATGGCGAGGCCCAGCGACTGCATGAACGAGAGATCGCCCACGTAGGCCACGGCGCGGCACTGGCTCCCGTCGGCGTGCTGGTAGCGGACCGCGCACGGATACACGCGCAACGCGTGGGCCACGGCCGGCTCGAAGAGCGAGGCGTGGAACTTGAGCATCGCGTCGCCCTCGGTGGTCGTGCCTTCGGGGAAGATGCCCACGCAGTCGCCTGCGGCGAGCGCAGCCTGGACGTGCTCGTTGGTGCGAGCGGCCTCGCGGCGCAAGCCCCGCCGGATGAAGAGCGTGCCCGCGCGCTCGGCGATCCAGCCGGCGAGCGGCCAGTCGCGCACCTCGCTCTTGGCCACGAAGCGCGTCGAGCGCACCGCCTGGATCGCGAAGATGTCGAGCCAGGAGACGTGGTTGGCGGCGATCATCGCGCCCGGCCCGCTCGCGGGCGGGTCGCCCTCCACGTCGACGGCGATGCCCATGATGCGCAGCAACTTCGCGGCCCACCATGCCACGAGCGCCCGCCGGCGCTCCGCAGCGGCGCGTGGAAAGACGAAGCGCAGGATCAGGACCGCAGCGGCTGCGTGCTGCGCCATGCGCGCCCAGCGCAGCGCGCGCAGCGCCCGGCCGGCCCGCGGATTAATGCGTGACCCGGACCGCGTCGCGTCCGGTGAGGACGCGCACGCGCTCGCCGGGCTGGAACTGCTCGTTGGTGGCCTGCTGCACCACGGCGATGTAGCGGCCCCCGTCGAGCAGCACGGTGACCTCCACGCCCGCCATCTCGTTCGCCTGCTGCTCGGCGTTGTAGCCGATGATGCTGCCCAGCACCGTGCCGGCGATGGCGCCCACGATCTGGCCCGAGCCCCCGCCGACATGGCTGCCCGCGATGCCGCCGATGAATGCGCCCGACGTGGTTCCGACACCGGTGTTCACCGGCTGGATGCGCACCGGGCGCACCACTTCGACCACGCCGAAGCGCACGCTCTGCTCGCCCATCACCTCGTAGCCGCGATAGTCGCCGCTGCCGGCGTGGTATGCGCACCCGCTGATCAGGGCGAGCGTGAAGATGCCGGCGATCGCCTTCTGGATTCCCATGACGGCCTCCCTAGAGTGAGTCCCCGAATGCCTCGCGCAGCGCGCGCGCGATTTCGTCCCGGGTGGGACGATGGTTCTGCCCGCCGCGGCGGGCGATCTTGATCGAGCCCATCACCGAGGCGAGGCGCGCGCTGCGCTCCCAGCCCCAGTCGCGCACCATGCCGTAGAGCAGCCCCGCGCGATAGGCGTCGCCGCAGCCGGTGGGATCCACCAGCGCCTCGGGCCGCACCGCCGGCACGTCGATGCGCCCGCCGTCGGCATAGACCGACGAGCCTTCGGCGCCGCGCGTGACCACCACCGCGCCGATGCCGCGCGCGATCTCCTCGACCTTGCACCCGGTCTTGTCCTCGACCACGCGCGCCTCGTAGTCGTTGACGGTGAGGGCTCGAGCGCCCTTCAGCAGCTCCATCAGCTCCTCGCCCGAGAACATCGGCATGCCCTGGCCCGGGTCGAAGACGAAAGGCACGCCGGCCGCGGCGAGGTCGCGCGCGTGCTCCATCATCCCGCGGCGGCCATCGGGCGAGACGATGCCCAGGCGCACGCCGTTGGCGTCGGCGATGCGATTCACGTGCGAGTCCGTCATCGCGCCCGGGTGGAACGCCGTGATCTGGTTGTCGTCGATGTCGGTGGTGATGAAGGCCTGCGCCGTGAACTGCCCGTCGAGGATGCGCACGTGGCGCGTGGTGAGGCCCAGGGACTCGAGGCGCTTCGCGTACGGCCCGAAGTCGTGGCCGGCCGTGGCCATGATGGCCGGATCCTCGCCCAGCAACTTGAGGTTGTAGGCGACGTTGCCGGCGGTGCCGCCGTACTCGCGCCGCAGGTCGGGCACCATGAACGCCACGTTGAGGATGTGGATCTGGTCGGGAAGGATGTGCTTCTTGAACTGGTCCGGGAACACCATGATGGTGTCGTAGGCCAGAGATCCACATACGAGAATCGTCATGCCGCGCAGTATAAACGGGCGGTTCTTGCACGAACGGGCGGTTCGCGCCGACGGGCGGGGTTGACCGTCTGCGCGCGGGCCCGCAGGATGGCAGGAGAACAAGCAGAAAACCGAATCGGGCGCACACCGCTTCGGCGGGCCCCGGTGGGTGCCGCCGGGAAAGGTCCGTGCAATGCCCGGCAATCCGAACGTCATCCCGCTGCAGGCTCACCCGCGTGCGCGCGCGCGCGACGAGAGCGGCGCGGCGCTCGACGTCGTATCCCGCCTCTTCGAGCAGGCCGGCGGCGATGCCGCGCTGCCCGCCGCAGTGCGCGCCGAGATCGCGCGCTTGCGCATCGCCACGTTGCGCGCGGCGCAGCTCGCACCAGGCTTTCTCCTGAAGCGCGAGCATCCCGCGAGACGCCTGCTCGACGCGATCGGCGCCGCCGCGCTCGGCCTGGAGGAGTCCGTGCACGCCGAGGACGCCACCGTGCACGCCATAGCGACCGCGGTTCACGCGGTGCTGAACGACTTCGACGCCGATCCCGTCCCGTTCGACAATGCCGCCGCCGCGCTCGAGGAATTCCTCGCGCAGCGCACGCGCGAGGAGGACGAGGCGGCGCGGCCCCTGATCCAGGCGATCGTGCAGCGCGAGACCGCCGACCTGCCGCGCCGCGCGGCGCAGGAAGAGGTCGAGCGGCGGCTGGGCGCGCGCCTGTGGGTGCCACCCGCGGTGCGCGCGATGCTGCGGGGCGCGTGGGTGGAGGCGCTCGCGATGGAGTACCGCCAGTACGGCGAAGGCTCGGTCCAGTGGCACGCGCGCGTGCGCACGATGGACGAGTTGCTGTGGAGCGTCGAGCCCAAGGCCTCCGCCGAGGGCCGGCGGCGCCTGGCGGCCGTGCTGCCCGACCTGGTCGAGGCCATTGCGGCGGGGTTGCAGCGCGCGGAGGTTCCCAGGGAGGAGCAGGACGAGTTCCTGAGCTCGCTCGTCGACAGCCACGCGCAGGCGATGAAGGCGGGCCAGCGCGGCCTCGTGCTCGTTCCCGAGGCCGCACCCGCCGACGCCCCGCACAACGCCTTCTCGGCCGAGACGTTCGATGCCGGCACGCGGCGCGTGGAGGAGATCCGCTACACGGCCGCCGCCGGCGCTGCACCGGACGGCTACGACGAGGCCGTGGCGCGCTTGCGCGCCGGGGCGTGGATCGAGATGCAACGCGGCGCGCGCGCCGCCGCATGCAAGCGCCTCGTGTGGTCCAGCCCGATCACCGGCGCCCTGCTCTTCGCCGGACTCGCGCCCGGGTCGATCGGCGTGTCGATCATGCCCGCGGCGCTCGCCGAAAAGATGCGCGGCGGCGAGGCGCGCCTGCTCGATGCGACCCCGCTGGTCGAGCGCATGCTGCTCGCGCTCGCCGCGGCTCCCAGGCCTCAGGGATAGAAGACGAGCAGCTGGTAGCCGGTGGCCTTGAGGCGCGGGGTCTCCAGGCGAAGCTGCAGAGCCACCTCGACCCCGGCAGGGATCACCTCGCCGTAGGCGAGCGGCCTGCCGAGATAGTCGGTGGGCCGCAGCACGCGCCGCACGGCCGCCTGGCCGGTGAGGTCGGTGAGCGTGAGCTCGAGGTGCGGGAATTCCTGCGCGATGCCGCCGAGGTTGCGGATGCGCGCGCCAAGCGCGATCTCGTTCGGCTTGCCCGGCACCTCGAGAAGCTCGGAGTCCTCGAGCTTGAGCGCGGTCTCGTCGCGCGAGTACGCCACGCTGCAGCCGATGTGGACGCACGCCGCTTCGAGCCCGGGACGCAGCACCGGGTAGCGCTGCGCGATCGGCCCGCGGTACACATACGCGATCTCGAGCACGAGGACGAGCGCGGCGAGCGCGGCGGCAAAGCGCCACGCGCGCGCCGGCGGGTCGGGCGGATCCATGTCGAGCGTGAGCTGCGGTTCGTGGCGCAGCCACCGCCGCGTGCGCCGCGGCGCTTCCGGTTGCGGCTCGGGGGCGGGCGGCTCGGGTGCAGGCGCCTCGGGCGCGGTCGCGGGCGCCGCAGGCTCCTCGTCGAAGATCGGCAGGTCCACCGCGCCATCGGCGCCGGTCGCGGTCGAGTCCCGCGGCGCGGAGGTGGCGGCCTCTGCGCGGCTGGTCTCGATCTGGCGGCGCTCGTGGTCGGCGAGCAGGCGCCCGCCGGTGTCGTCGTCGGGAAAGCGCTCCAGGATCTGGAAGCCGTTGAAGACCTGCGAGCAGCGGCCGCAGCGCACCTGCCCCTGGCGCGCGTTCAACTGCTGCGGCGTCACGCGGAAGCGCGCGCTGCAGTGCGCGCAGGTGGTTATGAGCACTAGGTCCTCTCGCCCGCGAGCAGCACCCAGCCGGAGTCGCGGCCGGCCAATTCGAGGCGCGCATGCGGCGCGTAGGCGGCGATCACCTCCGCGGCCTGGTCGTCGAGGATGCCGGAGAGCGCGATGCGACCTTGCGGACGGGTGTGCGCGGCGATGAGGGGCGCGAGCACGCGCAGGGGATTGGCGAGGATGTTGGCCACCGTGATCGTTGCGCTCTGCGCGATCGCCGCGCCCGCCTCGAGCACCTCGAGGCGCACGCCGTTGACCGAGGCATTGTAGCGCGCGGCCTCGAGCGAGCGCGGGTCGACATCCACGCCGGTCGCGGCGAACGCGCCGAGCTTCATCGCCGCGATGCCGAGGATTCCCGAGCCGCACCCGTAGTCGAGCACCAGGTCGCCGGGGCCGACGTGGCGCTCGAGCCACCCGAGGCACAGGCGCGTGGTCGGATGCCAGCCCGTGCCGAAGGCCGCGCCCGGGTCCATCCGCACGTTGATCGCACCGGGATCGGGCGGGTCGTGCCACGTCGGCACGATCCAGAGCCGCTCGCCCGCGCGGATCGGCCAGAACTGGCGCTGCGTGAGCGCGACCCAGTCCGCATCGGGAAGGGCGTCGACGAAGGCGGGCTCCAGCGCCTCGACGCCGCACTCGGCGAGCGCCTCGCCGAGCGCGCCGCGGGCGTTCGCTTCGGGTTCGAAGAGCGCGGCCACGCGCGCGCGTGGCCATGGGGAGGATTCCGAGCCGGGCTCGCCGAACACGGCGCGCTCCGCCGGGGTGCCCTCGTCGGCGTCGGTCACGTCGATGGAGATCGCGCCACGCGCTTCCAGCGCGTCGCCGAGCGCCTCGGCGTGGCGGCCCTCGACCACGAGGGCGATGCGCTGCCAGGCCATGGCGCGCGCGTCAGCTCTCGGCCTGGATCGACTTCAGCGCCGCCATCTTCTCCTCGAGGAAGTGGATGTTCACGCCGCCGCGGATGAACGCGGCGTCGTTCATGAGCTCCTGGTGCAGCGGGATGTTGGTCTGGATGCCCTCGATCACCATCTCGGAGAGGGCCACGCGCATGCGGGCGATCGCCTGCTCGCGGGTGTCACCGTAGGCGAGCAGCTTGCCCACCAGCGAGTCGTAGTGCGGCGGCACGTAGTAGTTGGCGTAGACGTGGGAGTCGTAGCGGATGCCGGGGCCGCCGGCCACGTGGTACTGCGTGATGCGCCCGGGCGAGGGCACGAACGAGTACGGGTTCTCCGCGTTGATGCGGCACTCGATCGCGTGGCCCTTCTTGACGATGTCCTTCTGCCGGTAGCGCAGCTTCATGCCGGCGGCCACGCGGATCTGTTCCTGCACGATGTCCACGCCGGTGATGAGCTCGGTCACCGGGTGCTCGACCTGCACGCGCGTGTTCATCTCGATGAAGTAGAACTCGTCGTTCTCGTAGAGGAACTCGAACGTGCCGGCGCCGCGGTAGCCGATCTTGCGGCAGGCGTCGGCGCAGCGCTCGCCGATGCGCTCGATCAGGCGCGGCTTCACCAGCGGCGCGGGCCCCTCCTCGATGATCTTCTGGTGGCGCCGCTGCATCGAGCAGTCGCGCTCGCCCAGGTAGATCGCCTGCTTGTGCTCGTCGGCCAGCACCTGGATCTCGATGTGGCGCGGGTTCTCGAGGAACTTCTCCAGGTACACCGTGGGATTGTTGAAGGCGTTCTGGGCCTCGGTGCGCGTCATCGTGACCGCGTTCACCAGCGCGGCCTCGGTGTGGACCACGCGCATGCCGCGACCGCCGCCGCCGCCGGCGGCCTTGATGATCACCGGATAGCCGATGGTGGCGGCCAGGCGCCGGATCTCCTTCGGGTCCTCGGGCAGCGGGCCGTCGGACCCCGGCACGCACGGGATGCCGACCTTCTTCATCGCCGCCTTGGCCGCGATCTTGTCGCCCATGGTGCGGATCGAGGCCGCGGTCGGGCCGATGAAGACGAAGCCCGAGTTCTCGACCCTCTCGGCGAAGTCGGCGTTCTCGGACAGGAACCCGTAGCCCGGGTGGATCGCCTGCGCGTCGGTCACCTCGGCCGCGCTGATGATCGCCGGGATGTTGAGGTAGCTGTCGCGCGAGGGCGCCGGCCCGATGCAGACGCTCTCGTCGGCGAGCATCACGTACTTGGCGTCGGCGTCGGCCTCGGAGTGGACGGCGACGGTCTTGATGCCCATCTCGCGGCAGGCCCGCTGCACGCGAAGGGCGATCTCGCCGCGGTTGGCGATGAGGATCTTCTCGAACACCGATTACTCGATCAGGAACAACGGTTGGCCGTATTCGACCGGCTGGCCGTTCTCGACCAGGATCGCCTTCACGGTCCCGGCCACGTCGCTCTCGATCTCGTTCAGCAGCTTCATCGCCTCGATGATGCACAGGGTCTGGCCCTTGGACACGGACTGGCCGACCTCGACGAAGGACGGAGCGCCGGGCGAGGGCGCGCGATAGAAGGTCCCCACCATGGGGGATTTGAGCGTGTGCCCCTTGGGCTCGGCCGGCGCGGCCGCCGGGACGGCCTCGGCAGCCGCGGCACCCCCCGGGCCCTGCGTGGGCGCGGCGCCCAGGGCGACGTGCTGCATGGACGGAGCGGCCATCATGACCGGGCCGGGGGGGCCCTGGCGGCTGATCCGTACCTTCTCCTCCCCCTCGGTGATCTCGATCTCGCCGATCCCCGACTCCTGGACGAGGTCGATGAGCTTCTTCAGCTTGCGCAGGTCCATTTCGATTGGGTCCTTGTGGGTCAGTTTCCCCGGACTTCTATGAATGGGATGGCAGCCGCGGCGAGGGCGTCGCGCAATGGGACGCTGGTGCGCGTGTACCCCGCCGGATTGATGAGGATGTATGCCGTTTCGTCGCTTTTCGCTGCATGTTGCGCTCGGTCTCCCTCTGGCCCAGCAGGTTCAGGTCGGGGCCGTGCAGTGCCAGGATCTTGGGCATGGGCGGCGAGTTTGCCGCACTTATCGGCGCGGTGTCCAGTTTTGGCCGGAGTTCGGGGCAGCCCCGCCTGGTGTCGATCGGGAGTAGGCACGGAACCCGCTTGTCGCAACTTGCCGACAGAGGCTTTGTCGGAATTCAACGAGGATCGACGAAGTTACTGCAAGTTCGTCGATGCTACTGCCAAGACCTTTTCCAGCTCAGCTTCCGTGTAAGGGCCCACTCGCTGCGCGATTACCGCTCCCCGAGGGCTCACCACGACCGTGTGTGGCAACCCGCCCCCGCGGTTACCCAGCCGGCGCGAAAGGTCCGCGACCTGGTCTCCGCCGGTCCAGAGCGGATAGGCGATTCCCAGGGCCCGTCCGAAGGTCGCCGCCTTTTCGGGCGGCTCGTCGGACAGCCCGAGGAATTGCACCCCGCGGCCGGACCAGCGCTCGTGCAGGCGGCTGAAGGCGGGCATCTCGGCCCGGCACGGCTCGCACCAGGTGGCCCAGAAGTTGAGAACCACGACCTTGCCCTCATGTTGGCCAAGGGACCGGGGAATTCCGGAGCCGTCCATGAAGGTGGCGGCGTAGAGCGCGGGGGCGGCGATCGTGGGGGCTTCGGCCGCGGCCGGCGCCCTGCCGGACGGACGCCCGAGGTGCCACAGGATCGCGCCGGCCGCGAGGGCGGCGACCCCGACGGCGGCGAACAGTCGCGCGTTGGTCAGGGCTTGACCTCGTGCTCCACCCACGCGAGGTACTCGGGGAGCACCGGATCCACGAGCCATGCGATGATCTCGGGCAGCTCGTAGGGGTGGCGCTCGCGGATGGCGCGCTCGAGCTCGCCGTAGCGTGCGTGCGAGGTCTTGATGAGCACCGGATACTCGGTCGCCTGCTCCTCGTGGCCTTCCCAACGGTAGAACGAAGTCGCGGGCGACAGCACGTTCGCACACGCGGCGAGTCGTAGATGGACGAGCTCCCGCGCGAGATTGAAAGCGGACTCGGAGTCGGGTAGGTTTGTCAGGACGGCGATGACGGCCACGCTCAAGTTCCGGCGGCGGTTGTTGCGGAGAAGGTGGAGAATCTTGCAGGTATGCGGCTTCTACTGATCGTAATTTTACTGGGTTTCCCCGTCCTCGAAGCGCTCGTGCTCGTGCGCCTGAGCGAGACGCTCGGCTGGTGGGTGCTCGGCTGGGTGGTGCTCGCGGCCTGTGCCGGCATGGCGCTCATCAAGGAGGCCCGCTTCGCCCTGGTGGCGCGCCTGGCCCATGGCTTCGCGCAGGGCCGCTTCGCCATCGCCGCGCTCACCGACAGCGCGCGCACCGTGCTGGCGGGCCTGCTGCTCATCTTCCCCGGCGTGGTCTCGGACCTGCTCGCGCTCACGCTGCTCCTCCTGCCGGGCCCGCGCGTAGTCACCGAATCGGCGCGCCGTCCCGTGCACGGCAACCTGATCGAAGGCGAATTCCGCCGCACCCGCTAGGCAGCACCCCTCATTGGCTGAACCCCCCGCGACCGGCCACCAGGTTCGGCTAGAGCCGAGCGGCCACACCTTCCAGGTCAATCCCGGCGAGACCGTGCTCGAGGCGGCGATGCGCCAGGGCATCGGGCTGCCGTACGGTTGCCGCAACGGCGCGTGTGGCGCCTGCAAGGGCGTGCTGCGCTCGGGCTCGCTCGAGTACGGCGAGTACCAGGAACGCGCGCTGCACGATTCGGAAAAGGCGGCGGGCAAGGCGCTCACCTGCTGCACGCGGCCGCTCACCGACATCGTCTTCGAGGTGCGCGAGCTCGGCGGCGCCAAGGACCTCGCCATCCGCACGCTCCCCTGCCGCGTGGAGAAGGTCGAGCGGCCCGCCGACGACGTCGCGATCCTGTACCTCAAGCTGCCCGCGGGCGAGCGCCTGCAGTTCCTCGCCGGCCAGTACATCGACATGCTGATGAAGGAGGGCAAGCGGCGCAGCTTCTCGATGGCGAACGCGCCGCACGACGACCAGTTCATGCAGCTGCATGTGCGCAAGACGCCGGGCGGGACCTTCTCGCGCTACGTGTTCGAGGAGATGAAGGAGCGCGCGATCCTGCGCTTCGAGGGGCCGCTGGGCACGTTCTACCTGCGCGAGGATTCGGACAAGCCCTACATCTTCGTCGCGGGGGGAACCGGGTACGCGCCGATCAAGGCGCAGATCGAGCACCTCTTCCACCACGGCGAGGACCGCCCGATCGTGCTCTATTGGGGCGCCCGCTCGCGCAAGGACCTCTACCTGCACGACCAGCCGCTCGCCTGGGCGCGCGACCATCCCAACTTCAGCTACATCCCGGTGCTCTCCGACGCACTGCCCGAGGACGCCTGGCAGGGTCGCGCCGGGCTCGTGCACCAGGCGGTGCTGGACGACTTCGCCGACCTCTCGGGCTACCAGGTCTACGCCTGCGGCGCGGCCGCGATGACCGACATCGCCAAGCAGACGTTCGTCGAGCAGCGCGGGCTGCCGGAGGACGAGTTCTACTGCGACGCGTTCACGCCGAGCGTGGATCCGAAAAAGTAGGATCGGGCCGGGCTAGTCGTGGCCTTCGCTCTTTTTTGGAAAGCTGCCTGAGGCAACGAATGTCGCACGTAAATCGCGCGGTGCAGCTGACGGCCACCATTCGTTGCCTCAGGCAGCTTTCCAAAAAAGAGCGAAGGCCACGACTAGCCTGCCCCACTTTTTTGGGCTTCGCGCTCCCTCAACACCTTCCGCTGCACCTTCCCTGTCGTCGTCATCGGTAGCGACTCGACGAACTCGATCTCGCGGGGCTGTTGGTAGGGCGCGAGCAGCTGCTTCACGTGCGCGCGGATCGAATCCTCGAGCGCGGTGGAGGGCGAGTGCCCGGGCGCGAGCAGGATGAAGGCCTTGATCACCGCGCCGCGGGTCTCGTCGGGGATCGGAATCACGGCGCTGTTGGCCACCGCCGCGTGCTTGACCAGGCAGTTCTCGATCTCCGCGGGACCCACGCGGTAGCCCGCGGTCTTGAACATGTCGTCGGCGCGGCCCTGGAACCAGAGGTAGCCGTCCTCGTCGAACGACGCCTGGTCGCCGGTGCGGCACCAGTCGCCGGTGTACTTGGCGCGCGTGGCCTCGTCGTTGCCCCAGTAGCCGAGGAAGAACACCGGGTCGGGCGTGCCGTCGATCCAGTTGCGGTGCACGGCCACGTCGCCCACCTGGCCGGGCGCAAGCTCGTTGCCGGCGTCGTCGATCACCGCGATCCGGTGGCCGGGATAGGGCCGGCCCATCGACCCGGGCTTCACCGGCCAGAGCTCCTGCGAGTTGCCGACGATGTAGTTGATCTCGGTCTGGCCGAAGATCTCGTTCACGGTGACGCCCAGCTCCTCGCGGCACCACTGGAAGACCGCCGTGCCCACCGGCTCGCCGCCGCTCATGATCGAGCGCAGGTCGAGGTCGTAGCGGGCGCGCGGCCTGGGCACCGCCTTCATCATCATCTTGAGCGCGGTGGGCACGAGGAAGGCGTTGCGCACCTGGTACTTCTCCAGCAGCTGGTAGGCGCGCTCGGCGTCGAAGCGTCCACGGAATCCCAGGATCGCGCGCCCGTGGTAGAGCGTCGGCATGAGCGCATCCCACAGGCCCCCGGTCCACGCCCAGTCCGCCGGGGTCCAGAAGAGGTCGCCCTCGCGCGGGAAGCTGTCGTGCGAGTGCTCGAAGCCCGGCAGGTTGCCGATCATGACCGCGTGCGGCAGCAGCGCGCCCTTCGGCGGCCCGGTCGTGCCGCTCGTATAGATGATGGTGGAGGGATCGGTCGCGGCGGTATCCACCGGCGTGAAGCGGCGGGAAGCGCGGGCCAGCGTCTCTTCCCACCCCACGACGCCGGCGCCGCGCGCGCCCGCCACGCCGATCAAGTGCTCGAGGCCCGGCAGCCGCGCACGCGCCGGCTCCAGGTTGGCGAGGGTCTGCGGATCGACGATGGCCACGCGCGCCCCGCTGTTGGCGATGCGGTATTCGAGCGCGTCGGGGCCGAAGAGGAAGGACAACGGCACGGCGATCGCGCCCATGCGCCATACGCCCAGGTATGCGGCCACGGTCTCGGGGCGCTGGGGCAGCAGGATCGCGACGCGGTCGCCGCGCCCGACACCCATCGCGGTGAGCGCGTTGGCAAGCCGGTTGGCCTCCTGCTGCAGGTCCCAGAACGAGAGCACGCGCGTGGTGCCGGCCTCGTCCTCCCAATAGAGCGCGAGGCGGTGGCGCTCGCCGGCCCAGCGGTCGCAGCAGTAGTGCGCGACGTTCAGGCGCTCGGGGACCTTCCAGCGGAAGCCCTCGTAGACCTCGCGGTAGCGGTCCGGGGCCTGCGCCATCAGCGCGACAGGGCGGCTTCCACGTCGGCAAAGGTCTGCGCGACCTCCATGGTCTGCAGCTCCAGGCCCAGCTGGCGCGCGATCTGCGCGGCCGAGAAGAGGCCACGCACGCGCCGACCGCCCTCCTCCACGACCATGAGGTGCTGGCGCCGTACCGACTTGTGGGTGGCGACGATGTGGCCCACGCGCATCTGCGCCACGTCCTGGATCGGGATCGCCTCGAGCATCGACGCCGGGGTCATGATGTCGGCCACGGTGATCTCGTTGTGCGTGACGCCCCGGTCCCGCATGAAGCGGATCGGCTTCTCGCCCAGCAGGTCGGTGGCGGTGATGACGCCCTGGAGCGTCGCGTTGGCGTCGAGCACGAAGAGCAGGCGGACGCCCCGCTGGATCATCTGCGCGTGCGCCTTCGTGATCGGCTCGCCCGGCGTGGTCGATGCCGCGGGCACGTTGCGCAGGTCGGTCATCACGGCGAAGGCCGGGTCGTCGAGGGTGACGCGGTCGGGGCCCACCTCGGGCGCGGCCACGCGGGCGCCGGCCGGGATGGAGCTCATCTTGAGGGCGGAGTACTCGCGCATTGCTTCCTCCTGATCGGGTGAACGGCGCCGGCCTAGCCGGCCAGCTCGGCGCTCTTGCGGAAATGCAGCACGGCTTCCTGGGGCTTGCCGATCCTCTCCATGAGCGCGGCGAGCGTCATGTGCCCGTCGTGCGTCGGTTCGAGCGCGATCGAGGCCTCGATGTAGCTCTGCGCCTTGCCCCACAGGCCCTGGCGCATGCACAGCTTGCCGAGCGCCAGCAGCAGCGCCGGATCGCGCGCGTGCTCGCGCAGCCACTTCTCGGCGCGCTCGATCTGCGGCAAAGCATCCTCGCCCGCGGCCTCGCCATAGAGCGCGATCAGCGCGGGGTTCCACTCGCGCTCGAGCGCATGCTCGATGATGCCTTGCGCGGGCGCGGGATTGGCGAGCGCCAGGTGGTAGCGCGCCGCGGTGGCCGCCACGATGGCGTCGTTGCGCATCTCCGAGGGCAGCTGCTTCCAGTACGCGGTGAGCGCCGCCGCATCCTGCGAGTCGCGCGCGAGGTTGCCCAGGTGCGCGGCGCGGCGCGCGGTGGCCGCCTCGGCCGGGCCGATGCCGCCCAGGCGGGAGAGGGCGTCGACGGTGTCGAGCACCGCGTCCCAGAGGCGCAGCGCCTGCTCGGCCTGGAGCCGCAGGCGCAGCAGCCGGAGGTTGCGCGCGTCGCGGGCCGAGAGGTCCTTCAGCACGGCCAGCGCCTCCTCGTGCCGTCCCTGCGAGACCAGCAGGTCGGCGAGCGTGGTGAGGCGCGCCGTGTCGACGTCGGGCGCGGCACCCTTGGCTTCGTCGAGGAAGCGCTCGCGCTCGTTGAAGCGGCCGAGCTCGTGGGCGCTCCTCGCGGCGATGATCGCGGCCACGCCCTTGGTCTCCTCGCCCAGCAGCGCGGCGGCGGCGCTCTTCTCGGCGGAGGCATAGCGGCCCTGGAAGAAGGCGAGCAACGCGTCGGAGAGCGACTGGCGGTGGCGCGTGAGCGAGCGTTCCTCGCGGTAGGCGCGCACGCGCGCGGGGATCGCGACCAGCGTGGCGACCAGCCGCGCGGCCGCGTAGAACGCGAGGTAGCCGCCGATCACCAGCAGCACCAGCAGGTTCAGCGACAGCTCGATGCGCTGCTTGCCGGAGAAGATCACCACGTAGCCGGTGTTGTTCAGCAGCAGCAGCGCGATGCCGACCGCGATCGAGGCGAGCAGGATCGACCAGATCGCGAAGCGCATGGCGGGCCCTAGCGAGCCTTCTCGCGCGCCGCGCGCGCGGTGCGCACCGCGGCGAGGCTCGCGTTGATGTCGGGTGTCGCGATCGCCACCGGCGTCTCGGCCACCTGCTTCAACGTGGCGAGCACCGTGGTCGCCTTGGGCGAGCGCGCGTCGAAGTACTTCTGGATCCAGGCCTGGCTCGCGCGCAGGTCGTCGCGGAAGGTGGACTCGTCGCGCGCGAGCAGCGACACGCGCGCGGCGAGCAGGCGCAGCTTGAGGTTCTCGCGCAGGAAGTAGGCCTGGGCGGGGGCGAGCAGCTGCGGCTCGGGCGTGTCCAGCTCGCGGATGCGCACCAGCCCCTTCATCTCCTCCCAGAAGTCGCGCATGGCGCGCGGCATGGCGGACTCGTCGGCGGCGCGCACGCGCGTCACGCGCGCGGCGGGCGGGGTCTCGGCGATGAGCATGGGGAGAGTGTCGACCTGTTGCATGAGCTGGTCGAGCTTGACCGCGAGCCCGACGGTGTCGGCCTGGGGCACGGCCTTCAGCTTGTCCATGTCCTGCGCGATCGCGCGCCTGAGCGGCGTCGAGGCGAGCTTGTCGGCGCGGGCGAGGCGTGCATCGGCCGCCTGCAGCGCCGCGAGCGCCCCGCGCACGTTGCCCTGGAGCTGCAGCTGCTGGCTGGCGGCGAGCAGCGTCTGCTCGACGTCGGCGAGCACGCGGTCGTCGGCGCTCTTGGAGAGCTCGCGGTACATCTCCTCGAGGGTCACGCGCTGCTCCTGCGTGTCGGCCACGCGAGCCTCGAGCTCGACCACGCGCGCCTGCGCGTCGCGCAGCGCCGACTGCACCTGGGTGAGCGCGGCCTTCGCGCCCTGGCTCTGCGCGCCCAGCTCGGCCAGCTTGCCGCCGGCGCTCGACTCCATCGACTGCACGCTGGTGCGCGTGTCGATCGCCAGCCAGAGCGCGGCGCCGGTGACGACCAGGGCGAGGACGGCGAGGATCCGGGCGGTGCCGTCGCCGGTGCGGCGCGAGGGCGGCCGTGCCGTGGTTGCCGGGAGCGGGGCCTGGGGAGTGGGAGGGGGCAGTTCGTTCATGGGGTCAACGCAGTTGCGCCAGGGCCTGTCCCAGGCCTTCCGGGCCGGGCTCGCAAACGACGACGCGCGCGAACCGCGCCGCCTCCCGGTGAGCTCCGATCGCCGGATGCGGCACCACGAGGGCCGTGGCCGCGAGCCGGCGTTCGCCTTCGGGTCCCAGCATCGTCACGAAGTTCTCCAGAGTCTCACCCGACAACGCGCTCACCGCGTGCACCTCGCCGCGGTCGAACGCGGCCAGCAAGGGCTTGGCGTCCGCGGAGGGCCGCACCCGGCGATAGCACTGCGCGTAGCGCACCGTGGCGCCGCGCGCCTCGAGCGTTTCCTTGAGGTGCTCGCGGCCGCCTTCGCCGCGAAAGACGATGATATTTTCGCCGCGCACCGCCTGCAATCTCGCCGTCTCCAGCAGGCCCTCGCTGTCGTGCCGGCCCGCAGGTGAGATCACGCGCGCGAAGCCCGAGTTCCGGAGGGCCTGCGCGGTCGCGTCCCCCACGGCGGCCACCTCGACGCCGGCGGGCCACGGCCCGCGCGAACGGGCCGCCGCCAGGCCCTTTTCCACCGCGTGCGCGCTCACGAAGATCGCCAGGGATGCGCCGGGCAGGGCATCGAGGGCGGCCGCGAGCGCGGCAGTGGGCGGCATGTCCTCGATCGCGAGCGCCGGGAAGACGAAGACCTGAGCGCCGCGGCTCTCGAGCGCGCGGGCGAGCACGCGTGCCGGCTCCAGCGGGCGCGTGACGACCACGCCCAGGCCCTCGAGGTCGCGGGCCGCGCTCACCGTCCCGCCGTCCCGGTCGCCGCGGGTCGCAGCCGCGCGAGGATCTCGCGTCCGCCCGCGTCCAGCAGCTGCCGGGCGACTGTCCGGCCGAGCGCGTCGGCCTCGGCCACAGGGGCCGAGCCCTGGGCGTGCGCGAGGCGCGTGCCGTCCGGCATTCCCAGGAAGGCCTCGAGCGTGATGCGTCCACCCTCGACGCGCGCGTGCGCCCCCAGGGGCACCTCGCAGCTGCCTTCGACCACCAGCCCCGTGGCCCGCTCGGCGCGCGCGGCCGCCGCGGTCTCGGCCTGCTCGAACGGGGCCAGCAACGCGGCGAGGTCGGCGCGATTGGAGAGGTATTCGATCGCCAGGATGCCCTGGCCGATGGCGGGGACGTATTCGGCGAGGAGGGCGCGGATGCGCGCCTCGAAGCCCAGGCGGCGCAGCCCCGCGGCGGCGAGCACGATCGCGTCGTACTCGCCCGCGTCGAGCTTGGCGAGGCGGGTGTTCACGTTGCCGCGCAGCGCGCGGATTTCGAGGCGCGGATGGGCATGGCGCAACTGCGCCTCGCGCCGCAGGCTCGAAGTGCCCACACGGGCGCCCGCCGGCAGCTCCGCGAGCGTGGCGTAGCGGTTGGAGACGAAGGCGTCGAGGGGCTGCTCGCGCGCGCCGAAGGTGGCGAGCGCGAAGCCGGCGGGCAGCACCATCGGCACGTCCTTGAGCGAATGCACCGCGATGTCGGCGCGGCCCTCGGACATCGCGTGCTCGAGCTCCTTCACGAAGAGGCCCTTGCCGCCCACCTGCGCGAGCGGCCGGTCGAGCACGCGATCGCCCTTGGTGGTCATCGGCACGAGCTCGACCTCGAGGCCGGGTTCGCGCCCGGCGAGCGCCGCGGCCACCATGCGCGTCTGGGCGAGCGCCAGCTGGCTCTCGCGCGTGGCGATGCGGACGATGCGATGCGCGGACATGGACCCGAAAGCGTACACCACCGCGATTGGTACACTCGATCGATGTTCGACTGGAGCGGCGACACCAGCCTCGCGGCGTTGTTCCTTGCCGCCTTCGTCTCGGCTACGGTGCTGCCGGCCAACTCCGAGATCGTGCTGGTGGCGGTGTTGAAAGCCCATCCCGACCGCGCGGTCGCGGCCCTCGCCCTCGCCACGATCGGCAACACGCTGGGCGGGCTCACGACCTACGCGTTGGGCCGCCTCGTGCCCCGGCGCAAGGAGCATGGAACGCGGCTCGTGGCGCTGCTGCGCCGCTACGGCGCCTGGGCGCTGCTGCTTTCATGGCTGCCGATCGCGGGCGATGCGCTCTGCGCGGCCGCCGGATGGCTGCGCGTGCCCTTCGCCGCCTCGCTCGCCGCCATCGCGGCCGGGAAACTCGCGCGCTACCTCGTGGTCGCTCAATTGGTGGCGCTCGCCTGAAGCGCCAGATCGATTGCTGCAGTGCAGTAAACTGGCCGGCCCTGTCCCCTTGGCTTCCCCGATGAACGTCCGCCTGCGGGAAATCCCGTACAACTACACCTCCTACTCGGATCGCGAGATCGTGATCCGCCTGCTGGGCGAGGAGGCGTGGCGGGCGCTGGACGAGCTGCGCGCCCAGCGCGTCACGGGCCGCTCGGCGCGCATGCTCTACGAAGTCCTGGGCGACATCTGGGTGGTGCGGCGCAATCCCTACCTGCAGGACGACCTGCTGGATAGTCCCAGGCGCCTCGCGCTGCTCGCCGAGGCGATGCACCACCGCCTGGGCGAGATCGAGAAGCGGCGCGCCGACAAGTCCGACGCCGACCGCGATTCCAGGGTGGGCCAGCTGCTCGCCGCCGCGCGCAAGGCCGTGGACGTCTTCGAGCGCGAGTTCGCCGAGACCCGGGAGCTGCGGCGCAAGGTCCTGCGGCGACTCGCCGGCATCACGCGCAAGGACAACGTCCAGTTCGACGGCATGGCGCGCGTCTCGCACGTGACCGACGCCACCGACTGGCGCGTCGAGTATCCGTTCGTGGTGGTGAACCCCGATACCGAGGAGGAGTGCGCCCCGATCGTGAAGGCGTTGATCGACCTCGGCCTCACCATCATTCCGCGCGGCGGCGGCACGGGGTATACGGGCGGCGCCATCCCGCTGGAGCGCCTCTCCGCGGTGATCAACACCGAGAAGCTCGACCGCTTCGAGCCGATCGAGGAGCGCGTGCTGCCGGGACTCACCGAGGCTTGCGCCGTGATCCGCTGCGGAGCGGGCGTGGTGACCAAGCGCGTGATGGAAGCGGCGGAGGAAAAGGGCCTCGTGTTCGCGGTCGATCCCACCTCGGCCGACGCCTCGTGCATCGGCGGCAACGTCGCCATGAACGCGGGCGGCAAGAAGGCGGTGCTCTGGGGCACGGCGCTCGACAACCTCGCCTCGTGGCGCATGGTGACGCCCGAGGCCGACTGGCTCGAGGTCGAGCGCGTCGACCACAACCGCGGGCGCATCCACGACCAGGCGATGGCGCGCTTCCGCATCAGGCGCTACGCCGCCGACGGCCGCACCCTCAAGTCCGAGCAGATGCTCGAGATCGAGGGCAAGCGCCTGCGCAAGGAAGGCCTCGGCAAGGACGTGACCGACAAGTTCCTCGGCGGCCTGCCCGGCGTGCAGAAGGAGGGCTGCGACGGGCTCATCACGTCCGCGACCTTCATCCTGCACCGCATGCCCAGGCACGTGCGCACCGTGTGCCTGGAGTTCTTCGGCGACGTGAAGCGCGCCGTGCCCTCGATCGTCGAGATCAAGGGCTACCTCGACAAGCACCCCAAGGCGATCCTCGCGGGCCTCGAGCACCTGGACGAGCGCTACGTGAAGGCGGTCGGCTACGCCACCAAGGCCAAGAGCCGCGGGCGCCCGCGCATGATCCTCATCGCCGACATCGTGAGCGACGACGAGAACGCCGCCGCGGAGGCGGCCTCGCACGTGGTACGCATCGCCAACGCGCGGGACGGCGAAGGCTTCATCGCCGTGACACCCGAGCAGAGGAAGCGCTTCTGGCTGGACCGCGCGCGCACCGCCGCCATCTCCAAGCACACCAACGCCTTCAAGATCAACGAGGACGTGGTGATCCCGCTCGACAAGCTGGGCGAGTACACCGACGGCATCGAGCGCATCAACATCGAGTTCTCGATCGCGAACAAGCTGGAGCTGGTCGCGCGCCTGGCGGAGTTCTTCTCGGGCGAGCTGCCGCTGCACGCGGACGCCAAGGTCGACCGCGCGACCCTCTTCGGCGACCGGCCCGAGCAGGCGCTGCAGCTGCTCAAGCGCGTGGCCGAGCGCTGGAAGCTCATCGTGGCGAGCCTCGACACCCCCGCCATCAGCGTGCGCACCGACCTCGAGGGCCTGGGCATGGACTCGGCGGCGATCGGGCGCGACCCCGACACCACGGTCTTCGAGCGCGTGCAGCTGCACGAGATGCGCATCTCGTGGAAGGCGGAGCTGCGCGACCCGCTGCGCGAGATCTTCGGCGGGCGCGACTTCGAGCCGCTGATGAAGGCGCTCGAGGCCGTCCACCACGAGGTCCTGCGCGGACGCGTCTTCGTGGCGCTGCACATGCACGCCGGCGACGGCAACGTTCACACCAACATCCCGGTCAACTCGGACAACTACGAGATGCTGCGCCAGGCGAACGAGGCCGTGGCGCGCATCATGAAGTTCGCCCGCGCGCTGGGCGGCGTGATCTCGGGCGAGCACGGCATCGGGCTCACCAAGATCGAGTACCTCACGCCCGAGGAGCTGGCCCCGTTCGCCGACTACAAGCGGCGCGTCGACCCCGAGGGGCGCTTCAACCGCGGCAAGCTGCTCGCGGGCGCGGACCTGAGGCGGGCCTACACGCCGTCCTTCGCGTTGATCGGCCACGAATCGCTCATCCTCGAGAGCACCGAGGTCGGCGCCATCGCGGAGATGTTCAAGGACTGCCTGCGCTGCGGCAAGTGCAAGCCCGTGTGCAGCACCCACGTGCCGCGCGCCAACCTGCTCTACAGCCCGCGCAACAAGATCCTCGCCACGGCGCTGCTCACCGAGGCGTTCCTCTACGAGGAGCAGACGCGGCGCGGGGTCTCCATCCGCCACTTCGACGAGTACGGCGACGTGGCCGACCACTGCACGGTCTGCCACAAGTGCGAGTCGCCCTGCCCGGTGGACATCGACTTCGGCGACGTCTCGATCGCGATGAGGAACCTGCTGGCGAAGTTCAAGAAACGCCGGCCCAACCCGAAGACGTGGATGGCGCTGCAGTTCCTCAACGCCACCGACCCCACGAAGATCAAGCTCATCAAGGCGGGCATGATCGACTTCGGCTTCCGCGCGCAGCGCTTCGCCAACAAGCTCTGGGGGCGCACGCCCTTCGTGCAGCACCAGACGAAGCACCCGCCGGCCACCGTCGGCAAGCCGGCGTTGAAGGCGCAGGTGATCCACTTCATCAACAAGCCGATGCCCGGCGGGCTGCCGAAGAAGACCGCGCGGGCGCTCCTCGACGTGGAGGACCCGGCGATCGTGCCGATCATCCGCGATCCCGCGAAGCTCTCGGAGGAATCCGAGGCGGTGTTCTACTTTCCGGGTTGCGGCAGCGAGCGCCTCTTCGGCCAGGTGGGCCTCGCCACGCAGGCGCTGCTCTACCACGTGGGCAGCCAGTGCGTGCTGCCGCCAGGCTATCTGTGCTGCGGCTACCCGCAGACCTCGGCCGGGCGCGACGACGTGGGCCAGCGCATCACGGTCGCGAACCGCGTGCTCTTCCACCGCGTGGCCAACACGCTGAACTACCTCGACATCAAGACCGTGGTGGTCTCGTGCGGCACGTGCATGGACCAGCTGCAGAAGTACGAATTCGAGAAGATCTTCCCCGGCTGCCGCCTGCTCGACATCCACGAGTACCTGATGGAGAAGGGCCTGAAACTCGACGGCCTGCAGGGCGTGCGCTACATGTACCACGACCCCTGCCACACGCCGATGAAGACCTACGCGCCCAACAAGGTGGTGAACGAACTCATGGGCCGCACCGACATCGCCACCAACGACCGCTGCTGCGGCGAGTCGGGCACGTTCGCCGCCTCGCGCCCCGACATCGCGACCCAGGTGCGCTTCCGCAAGGAAGAGGAGATGCGCAAGGGCGCCGACAAGGTGCGCGCCGACGGCTTCAAGGGCGAGGTGAAGATCCTCACCGCCTGCCCCTCGTGCCTCCAGGGGCTGCAGCGCTTCGACCCGGACAGCGGCACGAGCGCGGACTACATCGTGGTGGAGATGGCCCGCCACCTGCTGGGGGAGGACTGGATGCCGCAGTTCGTCGAGCGCGCGCGGCGCGGTGGAATCGAGCGCGTGCTGCTGTAGACTTTTTTCTCCCATGAGCCTCGAAGACTCCCTGCGTCGCCTGGGCGCGACCTGCGTGCTGGCGCTCGGCGCCGGCTGCGCCACGGCCCCGGCTCCCCTCGCCACGAGCCCCTCCACCGCGCCGTCGCAGGCGGTGAACACGCACGCCGCCACCGAGCTCGACCTGGGCGCCAAGTTCAAGGTGCCCAACCGCGAGGGCGGCCGGCGCGACCGCGCGATGGTGAACGCCCAGTACCACCTCGAGCTCGAGGCCGACGAGAACGGGCCGCCCAGCGCCGCGCAGATGTTCTGGGCGAACGAGCAGCGCCACCAGGTCGAGCGCGCCACCGCGCTCGAGCCGCGCCCGAAGGGCGCGGGCCTGCAGCCCAGCCAATGGCAGTCGATCGGCCCGTCCAACGTGGGCGGGCGCGTGCGCGCGATCGCCTTCGACCCCGGCCGGCCGAACCGGATGCTGGCCGGCACCGCCTCGGGTGGCCTCTGGATCAGCGACAACGCCGGCGACTCGTGGCGCGCCAACTCCGATTTCCTGCCGAACCTCTCGGTCACCACGATCGTCTTCGACCCCCTCGCGCCCAACAACGTCTACCTCGGCACGGGTGAGGCGAGCGCGGGCCTGGTGGGCGTGGGCGTGTTCAAGTCCACCGACGGCGGCGAGACCTGGCGCTACCTCGCGACCACCAACGTGGACGCGAATCCCGACTGGCGCTTCGTGAACCGCCTGGCCATCCATCCGACGCAGACGCAGGTGCTGCTGGCGGGCGTGACCAACAACGACTTCACCGGCGGTGCCATCTATCGCTCGACCGATGGCGGGGAGAACTGGACGCGGGTCTTCACCCGGCGCGTGCTCGACGTCGCCTTCGACCCGAACGATCCCGCGAATGCCGTGGCCGGGCTGGACGACGGCACGATCGCGTTCTCGCGCGACGGCGGTGCAAGCTGGCAGCGCACCGCGCCCCTGGTCGAAACGCCCTCGGGACGGGGCCGCACCGCGCGCGCCGAGATCGCGTTCGCGCGCTCGCAGGGCGGGGCGGTGTACGCCTCGGTGGACAACGCCAAGGGCGAGGTGTGGCGCTCGAACGACGCGGGCGCGACCTGGACCAAGCTCGCGACTCCCGCGCACCTGAGCGAGCAGGGCGACTACGACAACACCCTCTGGGTCGATCCCACCGATGCCGCGCACGTGATCGTCGGCGGCCTGGACCTCTACCAGTCGCGCGACGGCGGCCTCACCTTCGTCAAGGTGAGCGACTGGCGCAACACGCCGGCTTCGCCGCACGCCGATCACCACGCGCTGGTCTCTCCCCCGGACTTCGGTCCGAGCAACCGGCGCCTCTTCAACGGCAACGACGGCGGCATCTACCGGGCGGCCAACGTGGACCTGGTCTCGGTGTCGGCGGGATGGAGCAGCGTCAACAGCGGCCTCGCGGTCACGCAGTTCTACAGCGGCGCCGGGCACACGGCGGCGGGCGGCCGGGTGATCGGGGGAACGCAGGACAACGGCTCGCTGCAGCTCGACCTCGCCGGCTGGCGCCCGTTCCGCGGCGGGGACGGCGGCTACGTCGCGGTGGACCCGCTTTCGGACCTCACCTTCTACGGCTCGTACGTCTACCTCGCGATCCACCGCAGCATCAACGGCGGACCCTCGACCTACATCTGCCAGGGCATCACCGAGGCGCTGCCGAACGAGGGCAGCACGACGTACTGCGGCGGGAGCAACATCCGCGCGGCGAACTTCATCGCGCCCTTCATCCTCGATCCCAACGATCGCAACCGCCTGCTCGCCGGCGCCGCCTCGCTCTGGGTCACCGACAACGCACGGACGACACCGGTGGCATGGCGCATGGTGAAGGAGCCGAGCGACGTGACCGACAACTTCATCAACGCGATCGCCGTGCACGAGGGCAACGGCAACCTGGTCTGGGTCGGCCACAACAACGGCGAGCTCTACCGCTCGGTGAACGGCCGCAGCACCTCGCCCACCTGGACGCGCATGGGGATCGGCAGCGGGCTCCCGTCGCGCCGCGTCCAGCGCATCACCATCGATGCCGACAACCCCAACCGGGTGATCGTGGCCTTCACCGGCTTCGTGGCCAACAACGTCTGGCAGACGCTCAACGGCGGCACGACCTGGGCCTCGATCACGGGCAACCTGCCCAACGCGCCGGTCTTCGACGTGAAGCGACACCCCTTCAACCCGCAATGGCTCTACGCCGCGACCTCGGTGGGCGTCTTCACGAGCGAGAACGGCGGGGCGAGCTGGTCCACGACCAACGAGGGGCCGGCCAACATCCGCGTGCGCGAGCTCTTCTGGCTCGACGACCAGACGCTCGCCGCGGCCACGTACGGACGCGGCATGTTCAAGGTGAACGTGGCCTCGGGCGGCCCGCCCAGTTACCAGGACCTGTGGTGGGCCGGCCAGGCCGAGAACGGCTGGGGGATGAGCCTCTCCCAGCACGGCGCGTCGATGTTCGGCGCGTTCTACGTCTACGACGCCCAAGGGCGCCCCACCTGGATGGTGATGCCCGGAGGAGCCTGGAACGCCGGTTTCACCGCGATCACCGGCGCACTCTTCATTCCGACGGGTTCGTGGTTCGGCGCCTACGATGCGAGCCGCCTCGTCGCGGGCGCTTCGGTGGGCACCGCGACGATCACGTTCACCAGCGCCTCGACCGCGACCCTGTCCTACACGGTCAACGGCGTCTCGGGGCAGAAGGCGATCCAGCGGCAGCTCTTCGGGCCGCCGGACCAGACGCCGGTCGCCACCTACGGCGACCTCTGGTGGGGCGGCAACGCGCAGAACGGCTGGGGCGTGGCCATCAACCAGCAGTACCGGACGCTCTTCTCGGTGTGGTACACCTACGACCAGTCGGGGCGGACGATCTGGTACGTGGTCCCGAGCGGCGCGTGGACGGCGGCCAACACCTTCACCGGGGCCGCGTATCGCACCACCGGCTCGGCCTGGCTGGGGGCGCCCTACAACCCGGGGGCGCTGCAGGCCACGCCGGTGGGCACGGTCACCTTCACCTTCCACGACCGCGACAACGCGACCATGAGCTATACGGTGGAAGGGGTCACGCAGAGCAAGGCGATCACTCGGCAGCCGTTTTGACTAAAGGCAGATTCATGGGGTCAGGATCGAATGTCGTGAAGCACCCAGGCTACGTTGAAGAGGTCCGCGCATGAATTCGAACCCGACCCCGGGGAACCCGACCCCGGCGAACCCGACCCCAAGGTGCGAGTTCTGCGACAGCCCCGGGGGCCCCGTGCTCTGGCAAAATGACCTCTGCCGCGTGGTGCGGGTGGACGAGCCGGACTATCCGGGCTTCGTCCGGGTGATCCTCAATCGCCACGCGCGCGAGATGTCCGACCTGCAGCAGGCCGAGCGCGAGGAGCTGATGCGCGTGGTCTTCGAGGTCGAGGCGGCCGTCCGCGAATGCATGGGAGCCGAAAAGATGAACATCGCGAGCCTTGGCAACATGACGCCGCACGTGCACTGGCACGTGGTGCCGCGCTTTCGCGACGACCGCCACTTCCCCACGCCGATCTGGGGCGCGCCCAAGCGCGAGGCCAGCGTTCCGGAGGAGCGCCGCGAGCGCGCGCAGAGCGTGGCCAAGGCCATCCACCGCCGGCTGGCCTGAAGGCGCACATGTCCGTCACCGAACCCCCGATCCGAGAAGGCGCCTCGTTCACGGACGCGCGCACCTGCCGCGAGTGGCTGGCCGCGTTGCCGATGACCAACATCCCGAACGCGCAGTACCAGGTGCTTTCGGCGATGCGCGCGCTCGCGGCCAACGAGGGGTTCGATCCGCTCGAGCGCCTGAAGTGCCTCGAGCTCGTGCGCGACAAGGTTGCGTACCTGCAAGGCGAGCAGCGCTCGCGCTATTTCGGCAAGACGCTGCCGTTGTCGGCGAACGACAACGACGCGTGGCGCACCGGCCGCGACCTGAAGGAAGAGCTGGAGACGGGCTACCGCCGCTGCCTCACGGCAGCCTCGACCATCCCGGCGCTGGCGCCGCATCGCGCCCTCATCGCGCAGCGCATCGCGCGCGCCATCGGCTCGCAGATGATGTTCCACGCCGTCGTCTACCGCCGCTTCGACCAGGCGGTCTGGGAACGCCTGCACTCGCTCTACAACGTCGCCGAGTCCGGGGGTTATGCGGACGACCCGGTGAAGGACTCGCTCGAGGGCGAGGAGGGCACCTCGACGCTGGGCGAGTCGTATGTGCGCGTGGTGCTGCTGCAGGCGGCGTACCTCTCGGAGGTGACCGCGTCGCAGATGGACTTCATCGAGTCGCTGCTGCACATGTGGATCCGCCGCGTGACGGTCAAGCGCACGGCGCCGGAGACGGCGGGGGCGCTCTGCCCGCTCGTGGTGGACCTCGCCAAGCCGATCGGCGCGCGCCCGCAGCTCAAGACGGATCTGCGCGAGACCCACCGCGTGCTCGACGTGGCGCAGCTCTCGATGAGCATGCGCAAGCGCATCCACGCGCTGCAGTCGGGCGAGGAGCCCTCGGCGATGGGCCTGCCCGCGGGCGTCAACAGCACGGACGCGCTCGACCAGATGCGCCGCCTGCACCGGCTGTGGTGCGAGGGCGCGCCGCCGCGCCCGCCCGCCAAGGTGCCGGCGGAGAAGGAAGCGGGCCTCGTGTTCGGCCTGCAGGAGATCTGGTTCTTCATCTCGGGCGGCAAGGCCTTCGAGCAGCCCGACAAGAAGCGCGAGCTCACGCGCCAGGAAAAGCAGGACCTGGAGGTGTTCGGCCGCGTCACCGAGCGCACGCAGGCGATGATGGTCGGCGAGCTCAACTACACGGTGGAGAACTGGGGCGTGGTCGACGAGATGCTGGGCGCGTGGCGGCTCACGCGGCCGCCCACGTCCTCGCGCGGGATGAGCATCGGGCGCGTCGTGGCGATGCGCGTGGGCGACACCGCGCCCCTCTTCCTCGGCAAGGTGAGCGCGCTCTCGCAGGAGGGCGACAAGGTGATCGCCACGGTGACGCTCTTCCCCGGCAAGCCCGAATGCATTCCCGCTCGCCCGGGCGATGCCCGCAATCGCGCCAACGCGCACTGGAGCCCCGCCTTCCGCATGCCCGGCATCGAGAAGGCGAAGATCCCGCCCGCGCTCGTGGTGGCGACCAACGTGGCCGCCCGCGGCCGCGGCGTCGAGATCTGGGATGGCGCGCCCAAGGAGCACACCGTCGAGGATGTGCTGGACCACGGCACGGACTTCGACCGCGTCTCGTACTTTTAGGCCGGAATAAACGGGGTCAGACTCCAATTAAGTTAATCGGGTGGGTTTTCTCCCGAAAACCCACCCGATTAACTTAATTGGAGTCTGACCCCGTTTATTCCGGCCCCAGTCATGCGCCTTCATCTCTTCGGCACTCCCTCGGTCGAGCAGGACGGCGCGCTCTCGGCGCTGCCGTTCGAGCGCCGGTCGCAGCTGGTGGCGTTCCTGGCGCTGCGCCGCGCGTGGGTGGGGCGTGCCGAGATCGCGGCGATGCTGTGGCCCGAGCAGGAAACGAAGCTCGCGTACTCGAACCTGCGCAAGACCCTGTTCCGCCTGCAGTCGATGCCGTGGGCCGGCGCCATGGAGGTGCAGGGCGGTGCGCTGCGCTTCCTCGCCGATACCGACGTGCTCGCGTTCGAGGCGGCGCTGCGAGAGGGCCGGGCTGACGACGCGATCGCGCTCAAGCGCGGCGACCTGCTGGCGGGTTTCGAGGGCGAGGGCAGCGAGGCCTGGTCGGCGTGGCTCTCGTTCGAGCGCGAGCGGCTCGCCTCCGCCTGGCGTAACGCCGCGCTCGCGCACCTTGCGGGCGGCGGCGATCCCGCGGAGGCCGTCGCGCTCTCGGCGCGGCTGCTCGACGCCGACCCCCTCGACGAGGCCGCGATGCGGGCGCACCTGGCCGCCCTCGCGGCGACCGGCCAGCACGGCCAGGCGCACCAGGCCTATCGCGACTTCGTCCGCCGCCTCGACGAGGAGCTGGGCCTCGAGCCCGCCGCCGAGTTGAAGGCCCTGCACGACTCCCTCGCCGGGGTGGCGGCCGCCGCCACGCGGGCCGCGCCAGCGCCGCCCGAGGCCGATGCGAGCTTCGTCGGGCGCAGCCTCGAGCTGCGCCGCATCGCGCAGCTCCTCGCCGAGCGCGACTGCCGGTTGCTGTGCCTCATCGGCCCGGGTGGCGTCGGCAAGACGCGCCTCGCGCGCCGCGCGCTCGAGCTGAACGCCGCGCAGTATCCCGACGGTTCCGCGTTCGTGAGCCTGGAGGACGCCTCGGATGCGCAGGAGGCGGCCACGCAGGTCGCGCGCGCCCTCGATGTTCCCCTCGCCGGGCGGGCCGACCCGCTCACGCAGGTGATCACGCGCCTCAAGGACCGGCGCGCGCTCATCGTCCTCGACAACTTCGAGCACCTGGTCTCGCACGCTGGCGAGGTCGAGCGGTTGCTGCGCGAGTGTCCGCAGGTGCAGGTGCTCGCCACCTCGCGTGTGCGCCTCGCGCTCGCGCAGGAGCGGCTCCTGCCCGTGGACGGCCTGCCCTGCCCCGAGCCGGAGGACCACGACCGCCTCGAGGCCTTCGACTCGGTGCGCCTTTTCGTGGCCGCGGCCCGCCGCGTGGCACCGGGGCTCGCGGTGGAGGCGGAGCCCGGGGCCATCGCCGACATCTGCCGCCTGGTGGACGGCCTTCCGCTCGCCCTCGAGCTCGCCGCGGCGTGGACGCGCGTGCTGTCGTGCGCGGAGATCGCGGCGGAGTTGCGCCACGGCACCGAGCTCCTGCGCGCGGTGGATCCAGCGCAGCCCGCGCGCCACGCGAGCATCGAGCTGGTGTTCGACCACTCGTGGAAGCTGCTGGGCTCGGTCGAGCGCGATGCGCTTGCCCGGCTCTCGGCCTTCCGCGGCGGCTTCAGCGTCGAGGCGGCGCGCGCAGTGGCCGGCGCATCGCTACCGGTGCTGGGCGCCCTGCACGACAAGTCGCTGGTGCGCCGCGAGAGCAAACGCCTCTACCTGCATCCGCTGGTGCAGCAGCTCGCGGCGCTGCGCCTGGCCGATAGCGATGCGCGCGAGGCCACGCAACGCGCGCATGCGCTGCACTTCCATCGGCTGCTCGCGCAGCTTCGCCGCCGCGTCGAGGACGGGGAGAAGGAGGAGCTGCGCGGCGTGGACGACGAGTTCGAGAACTGCCGCGTGGCCTGGCGCTGGGCGGCGGCGCATTCGGCGGCCGAGCTCGCGCGGAGCCTGCCCACGCTGCTGCACTACTGCGACCACCGTGGGCGCCTCGAGGAGGGGCTCGTTCTCCTGCGCGAGGCGCTCGACGCACCCGCGGTCGCCGCCGCGCCTCGCATCGCCGCCCAGGTGCGCAGCGCCGCGGCCCACCTCGAGTACCGCCTCGATCGCTATGCGGAGGCCGAGGCCGAAGCCACGCGCGCGC
>Ga0111538_10000972_pt1 | contig 39656 bp, 29 predicted proteins | sample SoiMethybrSBSTD1_FD_79669 | JGI IMG/M metagenome (GOLD analysis project Ga0111538, IMG submission 79669) | Bulk soil microbial communities from a Populus tree surrounding site in Tennessee, USA - Soil MetaG P. TD hybrid SBSTD1 (version 2)... | ecosystem: Environmental > Terrestrial > Soil >...
CGTTGGACGAACGACGGCAACTCCGGCGTGTTCATCCGATTCCCGCATCCTGACAGCAAGGCGTACAACAACACCGCCTACGTCGGGGTCGACTTCGGCTTCGAGGTACAGATTGACGAGTTCGGCGCACCCGACGGTCAGGGGTTTCACAAGACTGGCGCGATCTATGGGGAACCCGGTCAGGTGCTCACTCAGCAACCCGCGCATCCTCCCGGGCAGTGGAATCAGTTCGAGATTCGGGTGCAGGGTCAGACGTATGCGGTGTTCCTGAATGGGGCTCAGGTGGCTCTCTTCAACAATCCACACGCCGGGCGGGGCGTGCCGACCGCACCTGGCGCTCCTAGCTTTGTCGGCTTGCAGTCGCATTTCGGTTCACGTGTGGCCTTTCGCAACATACGCGTGAAATCGCTCTGAGGAGAAATGACGCGATCGGCACATGGATCGAGCCAGGGATCAACGAGTGATCTGCTGATGCCGTCGATGAGTCGACTCCTGGAACCAGGGAAGGGCGGCAATGCGCGTGCTCCATCTGACGACCGAGTTTCCTCCCAGCATTTGGGGTGGTCTGGGAACCGCGGTCGGAGGACTGGCGATCGCCTCCGCACGCGCCGGCATGACTGTAGGGGTGGGCCTCATCACCGGTTGGAATTCAGGCTCGTACGGTGCCCTGCCCGCCATCGCACGAAAGGCAGGCCAGCGCACACAGGATCGCGCCTCGGCAAATCTCACGGTGTTTAGTTTGCCTGGACGGAACCTCGCCGACGCCGCCATCACGCTTGGCCGCGCCTGGCGTCCAGACGTCATTCACCTCCACTCGTTCTGGCTATGGGATGCGGCAAAGGCTGTCCGCGAATCTATACGCGCTCCGCTTGTCTACACGGTGCATTCGCTGGATCGGGCGGAATATGACCTTGGGCAAGGACCCGCTGAGTGCCTCTCTCAATGGAATACGCAGAGGGACGTCATTGAACGAGCGGACCGCGTCGTCGCCCTCACGCGTGACGAGCAGGATCTCATTGTCGGTTACTGTCCGCGTGCGCAGAGCCGGGTAAGAATTGTCGGAAACGGCATTGCCGACCGTCCCGCCGCGCGGCGGGCGGTACGGAAGCAACGAGGCGGCCCTCCTGTTGTGCTCTTCACCGGCCGATTTGTTCACCGAAAAGGGATCGGCGACCTGATCGCTGCGATTCCGCAAGTGCTTGACGCTGCCCCATCGACGCGGTTCGTGCTCGCCGGCGGTCATCGTGGCTGCACCGGCGCCGACATGGCCCGTTGCTGGCTGCCGGCTGCCGACCATCATTTATATCGGAATCACGTCGAGTTTACAGGGTGGCTCGGCATTGCGGACATGGCGGAGTGGTATCAGCGGTCCGATATCCTCGTCGTACCCAGCTGGTATGAACCCTTCGGAATGGTCGTTCTCGAAGGAATGTTGTACGGTCTGGCGGTGGCCGCCGCGGACGTCGGTGGGCCGAAGGAGATGCTTGAGCACGGTCGCACGGGCATACTGTTTCCACCGAAGGCGCCCGAGGCCCTCGCCGGCGCACTGTTGCAGATCATTCTGAAGCCGTCTCTCTCGCGGGAGCTGGCCCGCGCCGCAGCCTCGGAAGTCCGAAGAAAGTGGCTCTGGTCACAGGTCGTCAGAAAGATGCGCGCCGTTTACGATGACGCGTTAGACCACCGATTGCCGTGCCACGCTTTCGGGGCCTAGCCGCCTGCAGGTGGTTCCGAGCGCGAGAGCAGTCCCGTTTTCGCAGCTCATGGCTCGTTTTACTCAATCAGTCCTTCTTGGAGGCAGATCGCAGGAGCTCCTCGATCAACCCGATCACGCGCTCTCGGATCGCTTCGTCCGCTCGTGCGAAGTCCTCGCTCAACGGCGGCACGTCGTCCCACCGCACGAGTTTGCCTCGCGGCTCCTGGAGGCCTGACAGATCACAGCCAATTGAAATCACCAGGTCGGCTGACTCGAAGTCCTTCGGGGTCACCTTGCGTGGGTTCGACTGGGGAGCGGGATAGCCCTGTCGCTTCAGGTGAGCGGTTACAGTAGGGGAAACCGTTGGATCGGGATCCGTCCCAGCGGACTCGACACGAACGTTCAGTCCGCGCTCTTTGGCCAGCCGCTCGAAGTACGCGGCCGCTATAACACTCTTGGCCGCGCCATGCGGACACATGAACAGCACCATCGCTGGCTTGAGCGGAGCGCTCTGATCACGTTTCTGGGCGAGCAGGGCGCCCGCCACGGTGGCAACAGCCACGATCCCGGTGATGACGAGGATACGTTTCGTTCTCACGTCGCTTCTCCAGAGCGCGCCAGGGCGCTCACCACGACCTCGGCTGGGCATCGCGCTGACGACCTACGGAGAATCCGCGGCGTCGGGTCCGCGGAGTCCGAGGACTGGTGAGACCGACGCCAGCCGCCGCGCCTGCAGCGCGGCGGCCGACAGTGCGAGCAGCATCAGCCCGGCGACCGATGCGAAGATGACCCTCCAGTCCATCGCCGAGGTCTGAAATAGCAGACCGGCAATGAGGCGTCGCAGGGCCCAGAACGCCGCTAGTCCAAGGGCGGAACCGGCAACCACTTGAATCGACGCGTCGCGAATCACCCCGGCGGCGATGCGCCAGGGACGCGCCCCGAGCGCAACGCGAATGCTCGCCTCCCAAGTGCGCGCTGTCACCCAGGCGGCAGTCATCGCATAGATACCCACGATGGCGAGCAGCACGCCCGCGCCGGCAAACAGTGCCACGAGCAGCGAGCGGAAGCGTTCCGCGCTGGCGCCTTCGAGCAGCACGTCGTCGAGCGAGGCGACGCGCGAGATGGGTTGATTGCGATCGACATCCCAAATGGCCTGTCGCACGTTGGCGGCGAACCTCCTGGGATCGCCCTGCGTTCTCGCGACGAGACTGACACGCGCGGTCGCGGTGTTGTTCTGCAGATACGGGACATAGAGCGTCGCCGCCGGAGGGGTCACCAACCCGATGTCGCGAACATCGCCCGCCACACCGACAATCGTCATCCAGACTACGTTCGCACCGGCCCGGCGCACGCGGCGGCCCACCGCGCCGCCGTTCGGAAAGTACTTTTTGGCGAACGAGTCGCTCACCATGCAGACCGGCGGCGCATCGATCCGATCGCGCCTATCGATGGCGCGGCCGTCGAGAATCGGGACATCCAGGACGTTGAAGTAGCCAGGCGTGATGTGACGGATGGCCGACCGGTCGGCGTTCTCGACGTGTATCCCCTCCACGTGCATGAACGTGAGCATGCCCTGATTCGGCAGAAACGTGGACTGCGTCGTCCCGACGGCAACGACTCCAGGCACTTGTTGCACGCGCTCGAGCATTCGCTCGACGAATCGGGCGCGCGACGGCCCGTCCGGATACAGTGCCGGCGGCAGCATCATTTGCATGGTCAACACGCGGTCGGCGGCAAAACCGGGCGGCACCGTGAGCACGGCGGCCAGACTCTTGACGAGCGCACCGGAGGTGCACAACAGCGCGACAGCGATGCCGATCTGCGCGCAGACAAGCGCGGCGCGGAGGCGTCTTTCCGCGCGGCCGGCGCTGAAACGGGCGCCGGCGAGGCGAAGCGCCTGGCCGCGGGCAGTCGCCCGATGGATCCTAATCGCGGGCAGGAGGGTGCAGATCAGCGCCGTCCCGGCAATCGTGCCGGCGCTGATCGCCAGAACACGCCAGTCGATGCCGAGCGCCACCACGGCGCGGCCGTCAGCGTTGTACAGGGTGAGCAGGTACGGAAGCAGGGCGGCCACCGCCGCGACCCCCATCCCGCCGCCGATCGCGGCGAGCAGGCTCGTCTGCACGATCAACAGCCGCACGATGCGCATCGTGCCAGCACCGAGCAGCGAACGCGTCGCCAACTCGCCCTGCCGGATGAGCAGGTGGTTCAGCGTCAAATTGGCGACGTTGGCGCACGCGAGCATGAGCAGCCCGAGCGCCGCGACGGCCAGCATCCGGAGCGCCGGCGCACGCGCGCCGAACAGATTGTCGTGAAGTGATTCGACCATCGGCGTCGCGTTGCTGTGGCCAAGAGGAAACTGGGTTGCGAGCGGCGCGCTGAGGGCGGCGAGTTCGGCCTGCGCCTGCGCTGGAGTGGCGTCCGCCCGCAGCCGGCCCACCGCCACCATGAAGCGATTGTTCTGCCGCGCCGGATCGATCACCGGATTCAACGGAGTCCAGGCTGTGGAGGTGTCGAAAATGAGCCCGACGTCCGCCGGCATCACGCCGATGATCGTGTGTGCCCGTCCGCCGAGCGTGATGGTTTGCCCCAGCACCGAAGGATCGGCGTTGAAACGGCGCTGCCAGAGCGCATGGGACAGGACGACGACCGCTGCGTTCTGTCGCTCCTCGGCCTCGGAGAACAATCGACCGATCGAGGGCGCGGCGCCGAGCAGCGGGAACAACCCGCTGGTGATCGCGCTCGTGTCGAGCACTTCCGGGTCGCCGCTGCCGGTCAGTGCCATGGTGCGCAGTTCCGCGCCTTCGATCCCCTCGAGACGGGTACCGGCGCGCCAGGTCACCAGTTCGATTTGCGACGGCGGCAACACCTGCGTGGCCGTCGAACCCGCCAACTCCGTTCTCAGAGCGACGAGGCGGTCAGGATCACGGTACGGCAACGCGCGAAGCAGCGTGGCGTCAATGACGCTGAACACCGCGCTGGCGGCACCGACGCCCAGGGCCAGAGTCAGACTGCCGGCCAGTGTGTACAGGCGGAAACGGCGTAGCGTCCTGAGCGCGTAGCGGATGTCATTCCACATAGATCCTCGGGCCGGTGGCGATGCCGCACAGATGTAGCAATTGCGTCATGATATGTCAACTGCTATATGCTTGTGTTACATCGTGACCGACCGTACGAACTGGCTCCTGCTCATCCACCAACTGCCGGCGCGTCCGTTGTACCTGCGCGCCCAGGTCCGACGGCGGCTGGCGCATGTCGGGGCACTGCCCCTCAAGAATTCCGTTTACGTCCTGCCGGATCGGCCGACCTGTCTCGAGGACTTCCAATGGATCGCGCAGGAGGCGGCCGCGGGCGGCGGCGAGGCGTCCGTCTCTCGCGCCGAGTTCGTCGGGGAGGCGACCGCGGCTGAGTTACGCGCCCGGTTTCGGGACGCGGCCAGCGAACGGTTCGCACCGATCAAGACCGCACTCGAGGAGCGGTTGGCGGAACTGCGGCGGCGACCTCACTCTGCGGGCGATGCGGCGCTGGCCCGCCTTCAGCGCCAGATGGACGAGGCGGCGCGGTTGGACTTTTTCGAGTCAGAGAAGGGCCTGGAGGTGCACACGCTCATGGCAGCCATCAAGAAACTGCTGCGCCCACCATCGAAGGGAGTCGAGCTCGAGGCGACGAAGCGGTCCGAGCTCAAGGGCCGGGTTTGGGTCACACGTCGCGATCCTCACATCGACAGATTGGCAACAGCGTGGCTGATACGACGGTTCATCGATCCGGCGGCACGGTTCCGGTTTGTCGATCCGGATGGAGGCCCTGTCAGATCGGGCGAGAAATCATTCGACATGATTGGGGCCGACTTCACGCACGAAGGGGACCGCTGTTCGTTCGAGACGATGTGCTCTCGATTCAAGTTGAGCGATGCGGCGTTGCACCAACTCGCAGAAATCGTTCACGACCTCGACCTGAAGGACGGGAAGTTCGGCCGGGCCGATGCCGCGGGAGTCCAACGCCTGGTCGACGGCCTGGCTGCGGCGCACCCGGACTCGGGTGCCAGAGTCCAGGCGGCGATCCCGATCTTCGACACGCTGTTCGCGTCGTTCGGAAGCCCGGTTCCGGAGCGGAGTGCAGCGAAGGCGAAAACCAGCCCGGCGCGACGCCCAGCCCGGCGACGGCCATGACCCACGAAACGATCGTCCTCGGCGCCCAGGATGTCGAACGACTGCTCGACATGCGCGCCTGCATCGACGCCATCGCGAGCACCTTGTGCGCCCACGAAGCGGGCCGAAGCCGAGGTCCGGTCTCCAGCGGCTTTGTCTTGCCGGATGGCAGTGTGCACGCGAAAGCCGCCGCCATCGAAACCGATGGACGCCTCCATGTCGCGGTCAAGTCGAACGTCAATCTCCCGGGCAACATGGTCCGGCGCGGGCGTCCCACGATCCAGGGCGTGCTGATCCTGTTCGACGGTGAGGACGGCCGGCCGCTGGCGGTCATGGACTCGATGGTCCTCACGAGCGTTCGCACTGCGGCGGTCGCCGCGCTGGCGGCCCGCCACCTGGCCCTCACCGATGCCCATACCATCACTATCGTGGGCTGCGGCGAGCAAGGCGAAGCGCAGCTTCGAGCGATGGCGGTGGTGCGGAATCTGCGCACGGCATTTGCGCTGGACATTGATCTGGGCAGGGCGGCGGCGTTCGCCCGACGCATGTCAAATCTTCTTGGTCTTCAAGTGGAGGCAACCGCGAGCCTGCCTGACGCGGTTCGCGCCAGCCAGATCGGCGTGACGTGCACGACATCCCAGGCGCCGCTCCTCCATCACGCCGACCTCCATCCGGGACTCTTCGTCGCCGCCGTCGGCGCGGACAATCCGTCCAAGCAGGAAATCGACGCCGCGGCAATGGCCCACAGCCGGGTCGTCGTCGATTCGCTTTCTGCCTGCGCGGCTGGCGGTGATCTCCACCATGCCATCGTCGCCGGCGCCATGACCGAACGGGACGTTCACGCTGAGCTCTCCGCAATCGTGGCGGGTCGCCGTCCCGGTCGAAGCACCGACGATGAAGTGTTCGTGTTCGACTCGACCGGCACCGCGTTGCAGGACGTGGCTGCGGCCGTCCTCGTGTACGAGCGAGCCGTCGCAGAGCGCGCCGGCCTGCGCGTGCAGCTTGACGACCGGCCGTCCCCCCGTGCTGCACTGAGGGCGTAGGTGACGGATCTCGTCTGGTATTTCTTCAAACTGGGATCCGTCGGATTCGGCGGTCCGGCCGCGCTCGTCGGGTACATGCGGCGCGACCTCGTCGAGGATCGCAAACTCATCGACGAGTCCACCTACAACCTCTCGATCGCTCTCGCGCAGATCATGCCTGGGCCTCTCGCCGCCCAGACGGCGATGGCCATTGGATATTTCCAGGCCGGCGTGATTGGCGCGTCGCTCGTCGGGCTCGCCTTCATCCTGCCTTCGTTCGTCATGGTGCTGGGGCTTGGCGTCGTCTACGTGGCGTACGGCGGCCTGCCCTGGATGCAGGCGGTCTTCTACGGCATCGGCGCCGTCATCATCGCCATCCTTGCCGTCGCCGCCTACCGCCTGGCCCGCGGGACCAACAAGCGCGACGCAGTACTCTGGACCGTGTTCGCCGTCACGTTCGCCGCGACGGTCTGGACTGGCAGCGAGCTGGCGGTCGTGTTCATCCTGTCGGGCCTGGCCGTCCTGGTGATTCGTGCCTGGCCGGGTCATCGACCCGGTCTCGTGCTCCTCGTCGCCGGCCTCGTCACGGCCCTGGCGATCGCCTGGCTGGAGCGGACCCTCGGCGGGGTCAACTCAGCGCGCCAGCAGCCCGTGCTGCTGCAGATTCTGCTGTTCTTTGGGAAGGCGGGGTCGTTTGTCTTCGGCAGCGGTCTCGCGATTGTGCCGTTCCTGCAACAAGGCGTCGTCCACGACTTCGGTTGGCTGAGTCAACACCAGTTTCTCGACGCCGTCGCGGTCGCGCTCATCACCCCGGGGCCGGTTGTCATCACCGTCGCGTTCATCGGCTATCTGGTGGCCGGCGTCGCAGGAGCCATACTGGCCGCCATCGGCATCTTCCTGCCCGTCTACGTTTTCACCGTCGTTCCCGCGCCCTGGTTTGCGCGGCACCGGCACAACCCGCAACTGCGCGCGTTCGCCACCGGGGCCACGTCGGCGGCCAGCGGGGCCATCGCTGGAGCGGTCGTCGTGCTCGGACGCCAGGCGATCGTCGACGTGGCCACCGCCTGCATCGCGATCATCGGACTGGTGGTACTGACGCGCTTTCGGACGCCCGAGGCCCTGCTCGTCCTCGGCGCAGGCCTTGCGGGGCTGCTGTTGTCGCCGCACTGAGCACGGAGAACGATGTTGATGCACACATCGCCGGACAGCGCAAGATGTACAGAGGGAGGACGGGGTATGGTTGCAGGAACGTCAGGCGCCACGTTCGCCCTGGGCGTCAAGGTCAAGGTCGTCCTGGTGTGGCATGTCGGTGCCCCAACAGATTTCCTGCGTTCTCGCTCGTAGTGGTGCTTCGATCACGCGGATGTCGCTGGATCAGCTCACGAGGGATTGCAGATGACTCGATGCACCATGCCTTGGACTGCGACGCCTTCGTTGATAGGTGTCTTGCTCCTCGTGTCCGCCTGGCCCGCAGCCCAGACGGCGCCGCCGCCAGCCGGGCAGATTGCGCCCGCGACCGCCGGCCGCGGCGTCCCGGTTCAAGGGGCGGAAGAGGACCTGCCGCTCGTTGCCAAGTTCGACCGCAACAGCGACAAGATGCTGGACTACGCGGAGCGCGCGGCTGCGCGCGAGTATTTGGCTGCGAACCTGGCGCTACGGCGAACGACCCGCACCCCATCCATCACGCGCACCGGCACGCCGGGCCCACGAGTGACGCCGACGGACGTGACGATCTATCCGGCGTCCGTTCCGTTGTACGACCCCGTTACGTTGCGGACGATCTTTCTCGAGTTCGAGCACGGCGATTGGGAACAGGAACTGGCCGCGTTCTACCACACCGATGTTCAGGTCCATGCGACCGTCAGCATGGACGGCAAGATCTATCGTGACGTGGGCGTCAGTTTCCGAGGCAACAACTCGTTCACCGCCGTTCCGGAGGGTCTGAAGCGTCCTCTCTCACTGTCGATCGACTCGGTCCACGATCAAGATCTGCTCGGACATCGGTCCCTCAACCTTCTCAATTCGAATCAGGACCCGACGTTTTTGCGATCCGTGCTCTTCCTGGACGTGGCGCGCGATTACATTCCAGCCGTGAAGGCCAACTTCGTGCGGGTCGTCATCAATGGCGAGAGCTGGGGCGTCTACGTCAACCAGCAGACGTTCAGCAAAGAGTTCCTGCAGGAAGACTTCAAGACCACGCAAGGCACGCGATGGAAGTCGCCGAACAACTCGGTCGGTGGCGGCTTTTCCTACCTTGGCGAAGATGTCGCGCTGTACCGACGCTGGTACGAGATAAAGGGCGCGGACAATCTGGATGCGTGGACGGTCCTCATTCAGGCGACGAAGATTCTGAACGAGACCCCAGTCTCCGACCTCGAGCGGGCGCTGGAACCCGTCATCGACGTGGACGAAGCCTTGAGGTATCTGGCGCTTGACGTCGCGCTCGTCAACAACGACGGCTATTGGCGAGATGGCAGCGATTTCAATCTGTATCTGAACGACAAGGGCCGGTTCCTCTTCACCCTCCACGACGCGAACGAGGGCTTTCGAACAGGCGGCCGTGGAGGCGGCGCCGCACAGCCTGATCCGTTGACGACGCTGGACGATCCGAACAAGGCCTTGAGGCAGAAACTGCTGGCGGTTCCAGAGCTCAGACGGCGGTATCTGGCGTATGTCGGCGACATCGCCGACAAATGGCTGGACTGGAAGCGCCTCGGCCCGCTCGTGGAGAGGTACGAGCGTCTCATTGCTGACGATGTCTCCCGGGACACGCGGAAGTTGGATTCGACCGAGGCCTTCAGGGCCGGCATCTACGGAGCCCCCGACGGGACACCGCCGTCAGCGTCCACGATCAAGGGCTTTGCTGATCTGCGACGCGCAGCGATCTTGAGCCATCCGGAAGTGATCAGCGCCCGCGGGCGTTGACGCTGGCCGCGACCAACACACGCACGCACGGGACCCCCGTACGTCTCACGTTGTGAATGAAATGTCCGCGTTGATTGCATATGCTTGGATCGGAGGCGGTTTTGGCGACATCGGCCCGTGTCGTGTCCTTGGCGCTCGGACTCGTAGCGACCGCCGCCACCACTGCCAACTTCGATGACATGCCCGTCGGCGCTCCGCCGCCAGGGTGGACGTGCACCAAGACGGGCGCGGGCGATCCAAAATGGACGATCGAGCGCGATGCCACAGCGCCGAGCCCGCCGAATGTCTTGAAACAGTCCGGCCAGGCCACGTATCCGATCTGCCTGAAAGACGACACGGGGATCGGGGACGGTTTCGTCGAGGTGAAGTTCAAGCCGATTTCCGGACGGGAAGATCAGGCGGGCGGCGTGGTCTGGCGGGCCAAGGATACAAACAACTATTACGTCGCGAGAGCCAACGCGCTCGAGGATAACGTCACGATCTATCACACCGTCAACGGCCGGCGGACCGAAAAGAAGCGCGCCGCGATGAAGATCGCCTCCAACGCGTGGCACACGATTCGCGTCGAGTTTCAGGCAGAGCACTTCGCAGTAATCGTGGATGGCAAGGCCGCCCTGCAGTGGGACGATAGCACCTTCAAGGACGCTGGCAAGGTCGGCGTGTGGACCAAGGCCGACAGCGTGACGCTGTTCGATGACTTCTCGTTTGGGGCGAAATGACGGCGGCCTCGATGCGAGCGATCCTCTCAGCCGTTGGCGTGGCCCTCCTCATGGGAGCGTCTGCATTCACACAAGAGCCACTTTCTCTCGTCCAGTCCATCACACTTCCCCAGGTCGAGGGCCGGATCGATCACCTCGCCTTCGACGCAATGTCGAACCGGCTCTTCGTCGCCGCCCTCGGAAACAACACCGTCGAAGTGCTCGATCTCAACGCCGGCGCCCACCTCAAGAGGCTGCCCGGCTTCCGTGAGCCCCAAGGAATTGCCGCACTCGCTGATGCTCGGATGATCGCGGTGGCGAATGGCCAGGGCGAAGGTCTGCAACTGTTGAATGCCGACGATTTGCGGTTGGGCCAAGCCATTCGCCTGGGCGACGACGCCGACAACGTGCGCTATGACGCGACGGCAAAACGTCTCTACGTGGGCTATGGCGCCGGGGCGATCGCGACGGTCAACCCAGCAGACGGAAAGACAGGCGGCCAAGCAAAGTTACCCGGCCATCCGGAATCATTCCAGCTCGAGCAGTCTGGCCCACGACTCTTTGTGAACGTCCCAACCGCGAGTCTTGTGGCCGTGATCGATCGCAACACGATGAAAATCACCGCGTCCTGGCCGGTCACGGGCGCGAAATCAAATTATCCGATGGCGCTCGATGAGACCGGGCATCGTCTCTTTGTGGGTTGCCGGAATCCGGCGAAGGTCCTCGTCTACGATACCACCACGGGCAAGGACATCAGCGCGTTTGAGATCGTCGGGGACACCGATGATCTCTTCTACGATTCCGCACGACAGCGCCTGTACGTCAGTGGAGGCGAAGGATACATCGACGCGTTTCAGATCGACGACGCGTCCCGCGCCATGCGGATGGCGCACGTGGCGACGGCGGCCGGCGCTCGCACCTCCCTGTTCGTGCCGGACCAGAACCGACTGTTTCTCGCCGTGCCGCATCGCGGTAACCAGCAGGCCGAGATCCGTATTTATCAGGTCCGCTGAGTCCGGGCCCGACATCCGGCGTCGGAGCACGATCATTCAGAAGGGGTCATCATGAAACGATCACATATCGTGGCAGTCGGGCTGATCGTTGCGGCAGCCGTGTTTGTGGGCGGCGCCCAACAACCCCCATTGACGGCAGGGCTCGACACCGCCGGCATTACTCAAGCGCTCGGGCTGGCAGGCCAAATGCAGGGCGACGTGTACCGCGTGGGCATGCCGCGCACGGATCTCTCGGTCACGGTGCATGGCATCGCCATCAAGCCGGGTTTGGCGCTCGGGAGTTGGGCGGCGTTTCGCAAGTCGGGTGCTCAGGCCGTGATTCACGGCGACCTCGTCCTAATGGAACCTGAGCTCAATCCGGTGATTTCAAAGCTGCAGGAGGGAGGCCTCGCAATCACGGCGTTGCACAATCACCTGATCGAGGAAACCCCGCGCATCATGTACGTGCATTACTGGGGACAGGGCTCCGAGGTCACACTCGCGAAGGCGCTCCACACGGCGCTCGCCGGCACCAAGACCCCTTTGACGGCCGCGCCTGCACCGGCGGCCGGCGCCGCGCAGCCAGATCCCGGGTTTGACGCAGACGCGATACAGAAATCCATCGGCAAAACGGGAACCGTCCGCGGCGGCGTACTGGCGATCGCCGTGCCGCGACCCGAGAAGATCACGATGATGGGCGTGGAGTTGCCGCCGGCGATGGGCATGGCGACGGCCATCAACATTCAGTCGGCCGGCAGCGGGAAGGTGGCCGCGACCGGTGATTTTGTGATGACCGATGACGAGGTCAATCCGATTGCCAAGGCGCTTCGGGCGCACGGCATCGCGATCACCGCGCTCCATAATCACATGTTGCATGGGACGCCGATGCTGTATTTCATGCACTTTTGGGCAGAAGATACGCCGCAAAATGTCGGCGCCGGTCTCAAGGTAGCGGTCGATTTGCTCGCGAAGTAGCAGGAGAAGCCATGCGTTGGATCACCCGCGGGCACGTCAAAGTCGATCGAGTCGCGTGCCCTTGGCGCCCTCAAGGTCGGCGCTCGACGAGAGCGTAGCGGGGTTGTCAGGTTTGGGTCGTAACCTGCGTTCAGATTAGTAGGCGCAATGAGCTGTGACGCTAGGGGTGTAATTTGGCGGAGAGGGTGGGATTCGAACCCACGTGCCGGTTACCCGACAAATCGCTTTCGAGGCGATCCCGTTACGACCACTTCGGTACCTCTCCGCACGAGCGAACTTCGAACTTCGGACTTCGAACTGCGAACCGAGGAACCCGCGATCGCTCGTCCTCTGTTCTTCTCAATCTTCTCCGACCACACCAGGAAAGTCGACTCGCGCCAGCGCGTTCCGCCGTTCGAACTTCGAAGTTCGAACTTCGAAGTTGCTCTAGCCGCGCCGCTCCCGAAAGAAGCGCGCCACGATCTCGCCACACTCCCGCGCCATGACCCCCGACACCACCACCAGCCGGTGATTGAGCGCCGGATGCTCGTGCGCGCGCTGCGTCGATTCGATCGCGCCGGCCTTTGGCTCCGTCGCGCCGTAGACCAGTGTCCCGATGCGCGCGTGGATCATCGCGCCCACGCACATCAGGCACGGCTCGATCGTGACGTACAGCGTCGCGTCCGTGAGCCGGTAGTTGGCGCGCGCGGCCGCAGCCGCCCGGAGCGCCACGATCTCGGCATGCGCCGTCGGGTCGTGCGCGCCAATCGGCTGGTTGTGCCCGGCGCCAATGATCTCGCCGTGGACCACCACCACGGCCCCGACCGGCACTTCCCCCCGGCGGCCGGCGTCCTCCGCCTGCGCGAGTGCCGCGCGCATGTGGCGCTCGTGCTCGGCGACCGGACCCTTGATCATAGCTGGATTCTTGTTAAGTGAGAAGTCCGAAGCCAGAAGTGAGAAGTCACTGGGCGCTTGAACGCTTGTCGCGTCGTCGGCCGCGGCCAGCCTCACGGCCAGGACCGAGTCACTTCGAACTTCTGGCTTCAAACTTCTGACTTAACTATTTTCGTACTCCAAACAGCAGCCTGATCGCCCCTCCCCCGAGGTTCTTCTCGCCGAACACCTCGGACACGCCGCCGTCGCCGAGCGCGTTGCTGAGGCCGCGGTACTGGCCCTCGACGCCGGCAATCACCCACTTCCAGACCGTGACCTCGACGCCGCCAAAGACGATGAAGCCGTTGAACGTGTCGCGAACGTTCTCGAGCGAGCCGGCGAAGTCGGAGTCCTCGTGATACGACACGCGGAGGAGCCCGCCGCCGCCGTAGACCGCCCAGCGCGGCACCGGCGGCGTCAGCGGCCGGGTGACGGTGCGTCCAGGCGCCGGCGGGCGCGGCCGCGGCCGCGGCACGTACCGCCAGCCGCCGGCGACCTCGAGCATCGTCATGTTGATCTCGATCGGGATGCCCAGATCGAAGACCTCGTTGTTCACGACCGCGACGCGGCTGCCGGTCTCGCCCGCCGATGACACGCCGATGCGGGCGAACAGCCGTTTCCAGAGATTGAGCACTTCCCCGCCGCCGCCGATGGCCGACATCGTCGAGGTCCCCAGCACGGCGTCGAACGACTCCTTGGCGGCGATCGAGAGATAGTCGAAGTTCACCCAGGCGCGGAACCCGATCGGATCCCGTCGAGGCGCCCCGGGCTTGGCCGGCGCGGGCGGACGCGGCTTCTGCGTTTGATCGACGCTCGCAGCGCGGCTCGGGTTCTGAGCCGCGTCCCAAACGTCGGCGGCGATCGTCTGTGCGGCCGAGGGCGTCGCCACCGCGAGCGCCGCGGTCCACACGAGTAGCTTCATGTAGCGTCGCAACATCGCGCCCTACTTTCGAATGCCCAGACCGAACAGGGCGGTGCGGGGCTGAATGAGGCCGTAGCCGAACGTGTCGTCTTTGCCGGCCGCGCCGAGATCGGCGGCCGTCTGTTTGATCAGCGCCTCGATGGCGGCCGGCGTGCGGATCCCGCGGCTCCAGAGGAGCGCCGCCATCCCCGCCACGTGCGGCGCCGCCATCGACGTGCCCTGGAGGCGCACCTCCGAGTACCGATCGAAGCGCGGAAAGATCAGCAGGCTGTCGTTGTCGCTGGGCAGGATCGAAAACTGCCAGACCTGGCCGTTCTGCCCGCCGTCGCGACTGTCGCCGCCTGGTGCCGAGATTTCCGTGTGCGGACCCGTACTCGAGTACGCCGCATGCAGCCGCGTCATCGTCGTCGCGGCCACCGACATCGCGCCGTCGATCGACGGGGCGAACCCGGCGGGATAGGACACCCCGTTCCCCTCGAGGAAGTCGTTGCCGTTCGAGATCGAGATGAACGCGCCGCGGCTCACGGCGTACGTGAACGCGTCGCGCTCGGACTGCGAGGCCTGCGGCCCGCCGATACTGAAGTTGATGACCTTGGCGCCGTTGTCGGCGGCGTAGCGAATCCCGGCGATGATGTCGCTTGTGGCGCACCCGCCGGCGTCGAGCGGCGCGAATCCGCGAATGCCGGCCCGCGACATCGCGAATTGCACGTCCCAGTAGCTCTCGCAGACCTTCACCGGCATGAGGCGCGCGTTGTAGGCGATGCCGGCCATCCCCAGGCTGTTGTTGCTCTCCTCGCCAATCGTGCCGGCGACGTGCGTCCCGTGCCCGTCGGTATCGACGACGAAGCTCGTCGGCGACGCGACGGTGAAGTCGCGCGGGCTGACGAAGCGGCTGGTGTTGAAATCCGGGCTGGGCGCCACCGGAGCGCTCGTCGTGACGATGGCCGACCCGTTCCAGGTCTGGGCGTTGAGATTCTGCGGCGGCACGACGGTGACACCGGTGTCCACGACGGCGACGATGACCTCGCTCGTGCCGCCCGGCGCGATGTCCCACGCGCCCGGCATGTTGATGCCGTTGAAATTCCACTGGCGCGTGTAGGACGGGTCGTTCGGCGTCGAGTGCACCTTACGCAGGTAGTTCGGTTCGGCGTATTCGACTTCGGGCTGCGACGACAGTTGCTCGGCGAGGATGCGCCCGTTCGGCTGGCTCGCGTCGCGCAGCAACGCGACACTGCCGATCCACTGGATCTGATCGACGTCGGGCCGGCTGCGGAGGGCCATCAGCGCCCGCTGCTGTCCAGACCGCGCGACGCCGTCGCGAAACTTGATGAGCACCTCGCCCGGCAGATAGTCGAGCTTCCGGTCGGCAGCTTCGATCAACGCGGCGACGCGCTCGGGCGACATCACCGGGTACGGCACCGCTTCCGACTGGGCCGACGTCGATCGCAGCGAGGCGAGCGCCACGACGGCGCCAAGCGCCGCACAGACACGGCAGATTCCCCTGCTTCGCGACGATAGCATCGGACCTCCGGAGACAGACTATCGTAGGCGGAAGCACAGTGCACCTGAAGCACCGGTGCAGAGTGCACTGTGCACCGTGCAGGGTGCGGGTGCTTGGTGCGATCGTGCTTGGTGCTGGTGCGGCGGTGCTCGTGCGGCAGCGCTCGGTACGAGTGCCGAGTGCCCAGTGCCGAGCGCCTACACCCTCAGCTCCCCTGTCAGCACGGTGACCGCCTGCCCGCGCAATTTGACGCGGTCGCCCTCGAGCGCGAGGCGGAGAGTGCCGCCGCGCGGCGAGACCTGACGGGCGACGAACTCGGTGCGGCCGAGCTTTCGGCTCCAATAAGGAGTCAGGCAGCAGTGGGCCGATCCGGTCACGGGATCCTCGTCGATGCCGGACCCTGGGGCGAAGAAGCGCGAGACGAAATCCCAGCCTGGCGTCGTGGCCCGACTCGTGACCATCACGCCGCGTACCGGCAGGGCCCGGAGGCCCGCGAAGTCGGGCCGCAGATCGGCCACCGTACGCTCGCTATCGAGCTCGATCAGGTAATCGAAACGGCTCTTGCCGACGTATTGCGGCGTCGCGCCGAGCGCCTCGGCGAGACCGGCGGGCGGATCGGCCGGCGTCTCGGGCGTCGCCGGAAAATCGAGCTCGATCCAGTCGCCCTGCCGCGCGGCCGTCAGGATTCCGCTCTTCGTATGGAGCTTCGCTATCTCATCAGCCAGCAAATGGCCCGCCTCCCAGAGCGCGTGCGCGCTGGCGAGCGTCGCATGCCCGCAGAGCGCGACCTCGACGGCCGGCGTGAACCAGCGGAGATCGAACGATCCGTCCGGACGGCGGACGAGAAACGCCGTCTCGGACAGGTTCATTTCTTTCGCGACGTTCTGCATCCACGTCTCGTCTCGTGGGGCCGGCAGCACACACACGGCGGCGGGATTGCCGGAAAACGGCTCGGCGGTGAAGGCGTCGACCTGGGTGATCTTGAGCATGGCAAGGCAAATGGCAAAACTCAGAACTCAAAGCTCAAAACGGAAGACCTGATGATCATAGCGTGTTTCGCCGCCGGGCCCGCAGTCCGTCGTGGGCACCGCGCGACATCGCGGCGCGGCCACGCGGCGCCGTGGGAACGCGGGCGGCGAGCGTTGGTGCTGTCCTTGCTTCATCCGCGTGAATGCGACGCATCCAGCCGATCGCGGCGGCAGTGCTCTTCGTGTCGATCGCCTGCCCCGGCATCGGCGCCGCGCAGTCGGCGCCGTCGTCCTCCTCCTCTACCGGCGTCAGCTACTGGACGGTGCGGCCGGACGTCGCCGAGATGGGGAGCACCACGCCGCTATCGCGAGTGGAGGTCGCGCCCGAGGCGGCTCAGCCGGCGGGGGAAGGCCAGCGCAAGTCCCACGAGTGGCTGATCGCGCCGTTGCCGATGATCAACCCGACGCTCGAGAACGGGCTGGCCCTGGTCGCGGGCCTGCTCTACCCGATTGGCACATCGCCGGCCTCAGCGTCGCTCCTGGCCGGGTTCAGGACGAGCAACGACAGCTGGATGGCCGGCGCGGTCCAGACGCTCCACCTGAAAGACGACCGCTATCGCGTCATTGCCGCCGGCGCCTACTTCGACGTGAACTTCGACTTCTTCGGGATTGGCGCCGACGCCGGCGACCAGGGCGTCTCGGTGCTGCTCAACCAGACCGGATCGGGCGGCCTCGGCGAGCTCCTCGTCCACGCCGGCGCGCGCTGGTACATCGGCGCCCGGTACCGGATCTCGAAGACGACGATCGGCGGCGATTTCAGTCAGCCGGCGGTGCCGATTCCCGCCGGCGACGTTCAGCTGCGGACCGGCGTCCTCGGACCGCGGCTCCAACGCGATACACGCGACAACCAGTTCTACCCGCGGGCCGGCACGCTCTTCGACCTCACGGCGGGATTTGCGGGCAAGGACGTCGGCGGACGCCGCTCGTACCACATCTATCAGGCGGCGTTCAGCACCTATTCGAGCCTGACGCCCCGCCAGGTGGTCGCGACGAAGATCAACTCGTGCGGCGCCACCGGCGACGTGCCCTTCTACGATCTCTGTCTGCTCGGGCAATTCCAGGATCTTCGTGGCTATCCGTCGGGACAGTATCGTGACCGCGGCCTGCTCACGGCGCAGGCCGAGTACCGCGTCGAAGTCTGGCGCTGGGTCGGGCTCGCGGCATTTGCCGGCACCGGCGAGGTCGTTCCTTCGTTCAAGCAGCTCGCCTTCGACGCGCTCCTGCCGTCCGGCGGCGGGGGGCTGCGGTTCCGTCTCACCAAACAGACGCACGTGAACCTGCGCGTGGACTACGCCTGGGGGAAGAAGAGCCAGGCGCTCTACGTCAGCGTCGCCGAAGCATTCTAGATCATCGTAATATGCTAATATTCATATGTTATGGACACGCCGCTCCAGGTCCTCAAGAGCGACCTCTTCCGCGGGCTCGCCCATCCCACCCGCATCCGGATTCTCGAACGCCTGGTGATCGGGCCGCGCACCGTCCAGACGCTGCAGGAGGAGCTCTCGCTCGAGCAGCCCGTCGTCTCGCAGCACCTGGCCGCGCTCCGCGGCCGCAATGTCGTCACCGTCCGCCGCGAAGGGACCCTGGCGCACTACGCGCTGCGCAGCCCGCTCATCGCCGACCTGCTGCGCGTCGCCCGTGAGTTCCTGAACCTGCACCTGACGGAAAGCCGATCGATGTTGCGTGAACTGCAGCGGGAGGGCCGCAAGACCTGACCATGCGGCACCGGCTGTCTCCCTGGCTGCCGAAATCCGTCGTCGCGCTGCGGCACTACGACGCGGCGACGTTCCGGCACGACCTCGTCGCCGGCGTCACCGTCGGGCTCGTCGCCCTGCCGCTCGCGATGGCGTTCGCCATCGCCTCCGGCCTCACCCCGCAGGCCGGGATCTACTGCGCCGTCGTCACCGGCTTCATCATCTCGGCCGGCGGCGGATCGCGCGTGCAGATCGGCGGGCCGACCGGCGCCTTCGTCGTCGTCGTGGCCGGCATCGTTGCCCGCTACGGCGTCTCCGGTCTCTACATCTGCACGATGATGGCGGGCGTGTTCCTCATCATCCTCGGCCTGACGAAGAGCGGCAGCGCGATCCGGTTCATTCCGCGGCCGGTCGTCGTCGGGTTCACGAACGGGATCGCGGTGCTGATTGCCAGCACCCAGGTTCGCGACTTTCTCGGGCTGCAGGGCACGGATCGCAGCGGCGAGTTCATCGATCGCCTCACGGGGATTGGCGCGGCGCTGCACACGTGGTCGCCGGCCGCGACCGGCGTGGCGATTGGCACGCTGATCCTGGTGCTCGCGACCAATCGCTGGATAAAAGTCCTTCCCGGAACGCTCGTCGGACTCGTCGCCGGCACCCTCGGCGTCTGGCTGGCGCACCTTCCGGTGGACACGGTCGCGTCGCGGTTCGGCGGGGTCCCGTCAGGACTGCCGGCGTTTCAGATTCCGGCGTTCCACCCGTCGCTGATCCTGACGCTGCTGTCGCCGGCGCTCACGGTCGCGCTCCTCGGCGCGATCGAATCGCTGATGTCGGCGGTCGTCGCCGACCGGATGAGCGGCGATCGGCACAACCCGAACGTCGAGCTCGTGGCGCAGGGCGTGGCCAACGTCGTGTCGCCGATGTTCGGGGGCCTGCCGGCGACGGGTGCGATCGCGCGGACCGCGACGAACGTCCGATCGGGCGCGCGGACGCCGGTGTCCGGGATGATCCACGCGTTGACGCTGCTCGCAGTGCTGCTGATGGGCGCCCGGCTCGCCGGGCACGTCCCGATGCCAGTGCTCGCGGCGATCCTCTTCGTCGTCGCTGCCAACATGGGCGAGTGGCACGAGATCCCGATGCTGCTCCGGCAGACGAAGACGGACGTGGCCGTCTGGCTCCTGACGTTCGGCCTGACGGTGTTCGCCGACCTGACAGTGGCGGTCGAGTTCGGGATGATCCTCGCCGCGCTCCTCTATATTCGCCGCGTGTCCAACACGACGACGGTTTCGCGCGTGACGGGAGCGGAAGTCGAAGCCGGCCGGGTGCACGTTTTGCAGGACAAGCACATCCCCGAGTACGTGACGATCTTCCGGGTGCACGGGCCGTTCCTCTTCGGCGGGACCGACAAGCTTCAGGCGGTGATGGACCGCGTGGCCGAGCTGCCGCTGGTCGTCGTGTTCCGTCTCAGGAACATGACGGCGATCGACGCGACCGGCCTGCGCGCGCTCGAGGATGCCGCTTCAACACTCCGCCAGACCGGACGAACCGCGGTGTTCTGCGGCGCCCGGCCGCAGCCGCGGGCCGTGCTCGAGCAGGCGGGTTTCGCGGCGGCGGTCGGCGAAGAGAACGTCTGTCCGAACGTCAGCGTGGCCCTGAAGCGCGCGGAGCAGATCTGGCGCGCGAATCAGTCCGCGGGCTTGTCCCAGACGATCGTGTACCGCCACAGCCAGTGATTCACGACGCGAGCCCCGGGCAGGACGCGATCGGCCAGGCCGTGTGCTTCCGCGAACGACAGATAGGTTTCAATCAGCGCGAAGCGCGTCGAGGGGCGCGATCCGCGTCGCCTGACGCGCCGCGAGGAGTGCGGCCGCGGTTGCCACGCCGATCAACATCACGGTCACGAGGCCGAGCACGCGAGGGCTGTAGGCGGCGACGCCAAACAGCAGGGATTCCAGCAGGCGGCCCGAAAGCACCGACATCATGACGCCGATTCCTGCGCCTAGCGCCACCGCGCGAACGCATCCGGCTGTCACCATGCGAGTCACCTCGTCCCGGCCCGCGCCGAGCGCGATACGGACGCCGATTTCGCGCGTCCGCCGCCGCACGAGCTGTGAGACGCTGCCGTAAATCCCGACCGCGCCGAGCATCAGCGAGATCATCGCCGCCGTCAGCAGGAGCGTGCCGACGAACGTCTCGCGCGCGCGTGCGGCCGCGACGACGTCGGCCAAGGCTCGAACGTCACGGACGCTGAGATCGGGATCGACGTCCGCAATCGCCGCTCGCAACGACGGCACGAGCGACGTCAGTCGCCCCGGCGCCCGCACGACGACCTGCATGGTCGTCGGCACGATCGACCGCTCGACGGGCGGATCGACGATCGGAATGTAGACGACGTCCGTCGGGCCGTCGCGCAGCGAGGCCTCGCGGACGTCTGCGGCAATCCCGGCGATCGTAAACGCAGGCACGGGACCATTGACGTCCACGATCGAGCCGTCCGCGTTCAAACGGCGGATCGGCTGCCCGATCGCACTGGCGCCCGAGGAGAGTCGTCTGGCCAGCGCAGCCGAGACCAGCACCGGCGACGCCGCGGCCGGCCGCGCGCCGGCCTCGAATCGCTCGCCATCCGGGATGGATATCCGCATTGCCTGAAAGTACCCGGGCACGAAAAACTTGAACGCGATTGGCGGCGCGCCCGGCTCGAACGGATACAGGAACTCGTTCGGGGTCAGCGGCACCGAACTGACGGCCGAGGCGTCCGTGACCTGCGGGACCTGGCGCAGGCGCGCGACGACGTCGTGATAAATCTGCGCGTGCCGGCCGGCCTTCCGCGAGGGCATTCCGAGCTCAAACGTGACCACGTCGTCCGGCACGAAGCCGAGATCGCGCCGCGCCAGATTGCGGGACGTCTGCACCATCAATGCCGAACCGGCGAGGAGCAACAGCGCCAGCGCCACCTGCGCCACGATGAACGCGTCGGCGGCAAGCGGCCGGCCCCGGCGCGTCACGACCGCCTGCCGGCGCATCGCGGACGTCAGCGGCTCGCGCCGGTTGCGCAGCAGCAGGCCGCAGTAGAAGCCGGCCATGACGATCGCCATGCCGGCGGCAAACGCGACGCTCGCGCCGTCCACCTGAATCTCAGTCGCGCGCGGCAACTCCGCCGGGGCCAGCCGGAGCACCATGGCGACCATCACTCTCGTCACGAGCAAGCCGAGCGTCGCGGCCGCGAGTGTGACGACGAGCGCTTCAGCGAAGAACAGGCGGGCGAGATGCGGGCCATGCGCGCCCAGGGCCCGCCGCACCGCGACCTCGCGGCCCCGCTGCTCCGCCCGCACCAGAAACAGTCCGCCGGCGTTGGCACAGGCAACGAGCCAGAGCAGGACCATGCCGCCAAAGACCAGCCACAACACCTGCCCGATGTCGCCGATGACGACGTCTTTGAGCGGCGTCAGGATCGGCGCCGGTCGCGCCTCGGCCACCGCAGGGTCGCCGCCGGCCAGTTCCTGCAGCAGCGCCGCCAGCTCGGCGCGCGCGCCGTCGATCGATTGATCGGCACGCACGCGCGCGATCGTCTCCCAGCCGCCCGATCCCCAGCCGATGCGGGTGGTGCGGCGGCTGGGCTCGATCAACACCCAAAGATCCGTTTCTGCCGTCGGGAACACGAAGGTCTCCGGCATCACGCCGACGACTTCGCGCGGACTGTCGTTGATAGTCAGCACGCGGCCCGCGATCGCCGGATCCGATCCGAACTGGCTCACCCAGAAGCGATGCGACAACAGCACCGGAATCTGCCAGCGCATGTTCATGAACCCGGGCCGGCCATCGTCGTCGGTGAACAGCCGGCCGAGCGCCGGCGTCGCACGCAATACCCGGAACACCGCGGCGCTCGCGTACGTCACGCGGATGCGCTCGGAGACGTCGCCCGACCGGTGGAGGTTCAGCAGAGACGGCTCGGTGTAGAGCGCGATCGACTCCATCGTCCGGCTGCGATCCAGGTAGTGAAAGTACACGCCGGCCGGGACGGCGGCGGCCGGAAGGCCTCGGCCCGGGGCGGAAATCCGGATCGACACGAGCCGGTCGGCTTCAGCAAACGGCAGCGGCCGGAGGACAACGGCGGTCAGCAGCGTAAAGATGGCGGTGACGGCGCCGAGGCCGAGCGCGAGCACGCTGACCACTGAAATGGTGAAGGCCGGACTGCGGCGGAGTCCACGGACGGCGTGCTGCAGATCGCGCCGCAGGTGATCGAACGACACCAACGATCGTGCTTCGCGCCACGATTCCCTGGCCCGGCCGACGTCGCCGAACTCGCGAAGCGCGGCCCGACGGGCGTCGGCCGGCGCCATGCCCTGCGCGACGTACGCCTCGGTCGCTTCCTCGAGATGGGCGGCGATCTGCTGCTGAAAGTCCTCGTCGAGCCGGCGCGCCCGCACCCAATCCCTGCATCGGGCGACCAGCGCGCGGAGGCGGCTCACGACGGTCCCGTAGAGAACGTCGCGTTTGTCAGGGGCCATCTGTGGCCAGCCTACAGATCAAGGTGTTGTCTGTCAACAGGTACGACGTGCCGCCGGCGGCTGCTACCGCGCGACGAAGGCGATGCCCGTCAGGCTGCCCTGCCCGGTGAGCAGGACCTTCTTGTCCGATCCGTCGAGCCGCGCGCTGTAGAGGTTTCCCCCGAGATCGGTCACGAACATCCGATCGCCGGGGACGTCGAGGGCAATCCCGATGCCTTCCTTCAGGTCGCGCATGACAATCTGCTGATCCGACCGCGCCCCCGGCGCGACACCACGCGGCGGATCGATCGGTGTGCGGCTGACGGTATTTCCTCGGGGCGGGTCGCCTCGATCGGTCCAATAGATCATTCGCGCGGTGAGATCGAGATCGAGGTCGATCGGCTCGGGCAGCTTGTCGAACAGGACTTCGATGTCCGAACGGTGCGCAGCCGTCTCGCCTTCGGGGATGTCCAGGCCAGCCCGGCGAATGCTGCCGACGCCCGCGTTGTCGCCGCCCTTTTGCGTCCAGTAGACCTTGCCGCGAGCGACGTCCAGCGCGATGCCGACGCACCAGTTGCTCGCCTCGCGCCGCGCGGCGTCTCCGCGCGCGGTTTCCACGAGCGTCTCGATGTTCGACCCATCGAGGTTCGACCGCATCACGCGCATGCCTTCGCGATCCGACCAGTACAGCTTGCGGTGGACCGGATCGAGCTTGAGCTGCTTGGGTGTAAACGTGCCGCCGGCCGGGACGACGGTCGTGAGATTTCCGCCGTCGAGATCGGCGCGCTCGATCGTGCCGTCATCGGCGGCGGCCCGTCCCATGATCGTCCAGTAGATGTGGCGCGCGCGCGTATCAACGGCAATCCCGTCAGGGACGCCGGTGCGGCCGGAGACGAGCACTTTGAGATCGGACCCGTCGGGCGCTGCAGAGATCACACGTCCGCCGCGCAGGTCCAGAAAGAAGAGGCGGCCGTCTGACGACGCCGCGCCTCGAGCGTTCTGCGCCGACGGTCGCACCGCCAGCGCGGCGATCAGTGCGATCGACAGAAACAACGTGCGGCGCATTCTGTAATGTGACATCGGTCGTGCAGGTGCATTATCTCGCAGCGAGAGCGAGCGGGCCACGCGAACGAGCGAAGCGAAGTGAGCCGAGCGAACGGCCGCCTTCGCTTGGAAGACTCAAGCAAGCTACGGCGAGCCTCGCCGAAGCCTTGGCGCAGGCGCGAGTGGGGATCGTGGGGCCCCACGAGTGAGTTCGTAGGGGGGTCCGCGGGGGCGAAGCCCCCCGGATCAATATATTTGGCGCGCCCTGCCCGCCTTCGCGAACAGGCCGCTTCGGCGGGCCACAAGCACTCCCGCGCCATCCTCTATAGCTCGCGCTTGCTACACCGCGAGCGAAGGAGGATGGCGCGCCCTGCAGGACTCGAACCTGCGACCTCCTGGTTCGTAGCCAGACGCTCTATCCAACTGAGCTAAGGGCGCGCAAACGATAAGTCTATCGTTAATGAGCCAATGGGGCAAAGAGGCAATGGGGCAATACGGACCCTTGTCTCCGCTCGTAGCGCGGCTCGAGTGCGAGCCGCGGCTGCAGGCGGGTCCCAACCCGACCCGCCCTACGTTCGGAGACAAGCGCTCGTATTGCCCGGAGACAAGCGCTCGTATTGCCTCATTGCCCCATTGCCTCATTGCCCCATTAACAAGAATCACCGAATGAGCCCGAACCCCGCCTCGAACATCGCCGGCACGCCGACCGGCAGCTTGCCCGTGATCGGCGCCTCTCCCGCGAGCGCCCGGACCGCCGACGTCTCGGCGAGGTCGTAGAAGTCGTACGTCAGCAGGATCACCGGCAGGCTCGGCAACGCCATCGCCACGTAGGGATTGCCGAAGCACACCGTCACGAGCTGGCGCGCCGTGTTGGCGGTCGCGCGGGAGAGATCGGCCAGAAGCCCCGCGAGCGGCGGCGCGAGATCCATGCGTCCGCTGGCTGACGCGGTCCGGACGAAGACCGACACGACAATCGCATCGTAGCGGACGGCCGTCGCGCGAATGAGATCCAGCTCGGCGGCCGTCGAGCGATCGGACAGCTCGATCGCCGTCACGTTCGGCCAGCGCTTCCGCAGCTCGGGAATGAACGTCCGGCTCGGCACGGCGATCCGCCAGCCCGTCCCGTAGTCGAGGACGGAGAGGTACAGGACCGCGCCGTCACGCGGCGTCCGGAGCGGCACCTGATTGCGATCGTCCTTGATCAACGTGATCGATTTCTGACTGATCTGCCGAGCGATCGCCGCGCCGGCCCGCGTGCCGACCTGCTTCGGCACGTCGTCGAGCGGCACCAGTCTGTTCTTGTAGAGGCCGAGCCGTGCCTTGGCGCGGAGGACGCGCCTGACCGACGCGTCGATCTGGGCGATCGGCAGCTGGCCTTGTTCGATGGCGCTCTTGATCGCGCGCACCGCGGCCGCGTCATCGGGGGAGTGCAGGACGATGTCGTTTCCGGCCTTGATTGCGAGGACCGCGGCGTCGCCCGGCGAGAGCCGTCGCGCAACCGCATCCATCCCCATCGAGTCCGTGTAGATCAGCCCGTCGAATTTCAGCTCGCCGCGAAGCAGCCCCGTGACGATCGGCTGGCTCAGCGTGGCGGGGCTGAACTCGGCTGGATCGAGCGCGGGTACCTGGATGTGTCCGGTCATGATCGCGTCGGCGCCGGCGCCGATGCCCTCGCGGAATGGCGCGAGCTCGACGCGGTCGAGCCGCTCGCGCGGGTGCTTGATGATCGGCAGGCCGACGTGGGAATCGACGTCCGTGTCGCCGTGCCCGGGAAAGTGTTTGAGCGTCGCGAGCAGGCCGCCCGCGTGGAGACCACGGACGTACGCGGACGCCAGCCGCCCGACGATCTCGGGCGATTCGCCGAACGCGCGCGTGTTGATGACGGGATTGCGCGCGTTGTTGTTCACGTCGGCGACCGGCGCCATGTTCACGTGCACACCGAGCGCTCTCGCCTCGAGCGCCGTGATCCGGCCGGCCTCTTGCACGAGCGATTCGTCGTTGGCGGCGCCCATCGCCAACTGGCGCGGAAACGCCGTCGCCCCGGCGATGCGGAATCCCGCGCCCGACTCGAAATCCGCGGTGTTGAGGAGCGGCAACAGCGACAGCGACTGCAGCCGGTTCAGCGTCGAGGCGGCGGCCAGCGGCTCCCCGAGCGTGACGCTGCCGTAGTGATCGGCGAGCAGCGCGGCCGGCACCGGCTCGGCGCCGCCGAAGACGTGGAACCCGCCGAGCCGCAGCTGCTTCACCTTTTCGGCGAGCGCCTGGAACGTCTCGCCGTCGCTCGCCAGGTACGTCGCACTGAACGACGACACGATGAGCTGGCCAACCTTGTCGTCGAGCGTCATCTTCTTGAAGGTGTCCTCGACCCACTTCGCGGCGACCTTGTCGAGGGCCTCGGCGAGCGGCGGCGACTGGACGGCCGGCACGGCGCCAGCCAGCGCCACACAGAGCAGCAGGAGCAGGGATCGCATGGTCCGCCGCCATTCTCCTTCATAATTGGCGGATGTCGGTGACCGAGCATCGCGCCCAGGCGCCCACGAGCGTGCCGTGCTACGTGCTGACGGTCAGCGACACGCGGACGCTCGCCACCGAGACGAGTGGCCGCGCGATCGCGACGCTCCTCGAAGCGGCCGGCCACGTCGTCGTCGGCCGGGAGGTCGTCAAGGACGAGCCCCACGAGGTGACGAACGTCATTCGCGGCGAAATCGGCCGCGGTCAGGTTCGCGCCATCATCACGACCGGCGGCACCGGCATCGCGAAGCGCGATTCGACCTACGAGGCGGTCACGTCACTGCTCGACAAACGGATCGACGGCTTCGGCGAGATCTTCCGCATGCTCAGCTTCGCGGAGATCGGGCCGGCCGCGATGCTCTCCCGGGCCACCGCCGGCGTCTGCGCCGGCTGCGCGATTTTCATGCTGCCGGGCTCGGAAGCCGCCGTCCGCCTCGCGATGGAGCGGCTGATTCTGCCCGAGCTCGGACACGTCGTCAGAGAGCTGACGAAGGACAGATGACGGTTAAGTTGGATGACTGTTAAGTTGGAAGTTGGAAGCCAGAAGTTAGAAGTTGGTGGGCGCTTGTCTTGCCGACCGGACAAGCGCTCAGTGACTTCTAACTTCTGGCTTCTCACTTCTAACTTAACCAGAGGACCGTCATGCGTCCCTTGACTCAGACGCTTTCATACCAGGACGCGGTGCGCATCATCATGGACGCCGCGGTGCCGATGGCACGCACCGAGCGCGTCGCGATCGGCGCGGCGCACGGACGCGTGGTCGCCGAAGACGTGCGCGCGGCAGGCGACGTGCCGCCGTTCGATCGCGCGGCGATGGACGGGTACGCGGTGATCGCGGCCGACACGGCCGGCGCCGGCGTGCATTCGCCGAAGACGCTGACGTGCGTCGATCGCGTATTCACGGGCCAGGTGCCGGCGCGCGGCGTCGGGCCGGGCGAATGCATCGAGATCGCGACCGGCGCGCCCCTCCCGGCCGGCGCCGATGCGGTTGTCATGGTCGAAGACACCGCGCGCGACGGCCCGGCGGTTCGCGTCCTCAACGCGGTCCAGCCCCGCCAGCACGTGGGGCGCCGGGGCGCGGACCTGACCACCGGCCAGACGGTCGTTCGCGCCGCCCAATTGCTGACGCCGAGCCGGGTGGGCGCGCTTGCCGCGACGGGCATCGCGATAGTGAACGTCTACGCCCGGCCGACCGTCGCGATCCTCTCCACCGGCAACGAGATCGCCGAGCCGGGCGCGCCGCTCGCGCCGGGACAGATTTACGACATCAACCGGTACACGCTGGAGGGGGTCGTCGCCGCGCACGGCGGGACGGCCGTCGTGCTGCCCGCCGCCGGCGATTCGCTCGAGGATCTCGGCCGGGCGCTCGAGGCGGCGCGACGCTGCGACATCGTCGTGTTCTCAGGCGGCAGCTCAGTGGGCGATCGCGATCTGATGCTGGATGCCCTGCAGCGTCACGGCGAGGTGCGCTTCCATGGGATCGCCGTCAAGCCGGGAAAGCCGACCCTCTTCGGATCGATCGGCGCCACGCCCGTGTTCGGCATGCCCGGGTACCCGACCTCGTGCCTCTCGAACGCGTACATGCTGCTGCTGCCGTTCCTGCGCCGCGTCGCCCGGCTTCCGCCGTGGGCGCCACGGACCGTCGATCTCCCGCTCGCGCGCCGCGTCGCTTCCGCGACCGGACGCCATCAGTTCTATACGGTGCGGATCGAGGACGGCCGCGCCGAACCGGCGTTCAAAGCGTCCGGCGACATCACGAGCATGGCGCACGCAGACGGGTACATCGAAATCCCCGCCCAGACCGATGTGGTCGAGGCGGGGACCATGGTGACGGTGACGCTGTTCCAGTAGTTCCAGTAGCGCGGCTGGGGCTGTCAGCCGCGTCGTCGCGCGGATGCGGTTACCATCCGCGTCGCGTTCGCGCGGCGTGATCGGCGGGCCCAGCGGCGGGTCGAAACCCGACCCGCCCTACGTACAGCCTTACGATCCCAGCCTTTTGTTGACCTCGTCCCAGTTGATGACGTTCCACCACGCGGCGAGGTAATCGGGCCGGCGGTTCTGGTACTTCAGATAGTAGGCGTGCTCCCAGACGTCGATGCCGAAGATGGCCTTCTTGCCTTCCATCATCGGGTTGTCCTGGTTGGGCGTGCTCTCGACCGTGAGCTTGCCGTTCGCCTCGACAAGCCAGACCCAGCCGCTGCCGAAGCGGCCGGCCCCGCCCTTGTTCATCTGTTCCTTGAACGCGTCGAAGCTGCCGAACGCGCTGGTGATCGCGCTCGCGATCGCCCCGGTCGGCGCGCCGCCCTTCCCCGGGCCCATGATCTGCCAGAACATCGTGTGGTTCACGTGTCCGCCGCCGTTGTTGCGCACGGCGATCCGGATGTCCTCGGGCACTGTCGACAGATTCTTGATGACGTCCTCGACGCGGCTTCCCTGCAGCGACTGATGCTTCTCGAGTGCCGCGTTGAGATTGTTCACATAGGCAGCGTGGTGCTTGCCGTGGTGAATCTCCATCGTCTTGGCGTCGATGTGCGGTTCGAGAGCAGCGAGGTCGTACGGAAGCGGCGGCAGCTGATGCGGCATGGCACTGACTCCTCGAATGCAGAATTCAGAGATTCAGAGATTCAGAGATTCAAGATTCGAAGATCCCACTTAATCATGGATTCCACGGTTTCCGAATCCCTGAATCTCTGAGTCTTGATGAATCTCTGAATCTCCAAATCCCTGAATCCCGAATATTGTCATGCCATCGCGAGCATTCTGTCGAGCGCGACTTTGGCCCACGTCCTGGTGGGCTCGGGCACGACGATGCGGTTGTGCACCTCGCCGTCGACGAGGCCTTCGAGCGCCCAGAGGAGATGGTTGGGCGAGATGCGGAACATCGTCGAGCAGAGGCAGCCGAACGTGTCGAGCGTCACGACCTTGCGCGCCGGCGCAACTTGACGCGCCAGCCGGTTCACGAGATGGATCTCGGTTCCGACCGCCCAGACGGATCCTTCCGGGCTGTTCGCGATCGTCTTGATGATGTACTCGGTCGAGCCGCAGTCGTCGGCCGCCTGCATGACGTCGAACGTGCACTCCGGGTGAACGATGACCTTGCCGCCGGGGTGCGCCTGCCGGAACTGCTCGATGTGCTTCACGGTGAAGCGCGTGTGGACGCTGCAGTGGCCCTTCCACAGAATCAGGCGCGCGCGGCGCAAGTCATCGCGCGAGACGCCGCCGTACGGCTGGTCCGGATCCCAGACGACCATCTGATCGAGCGGTACGCCCATCCGGTACGCCGTGTTCCGCCCGAGGTGCTGGTCGGGCAGCATCAGGAGCTTCTCGCCCTGCTCCCACGCCCAGCGCATCGTCTTCGCCGCGTTGCTCGACGTGCAGACGATGCCGCGGTGTTCGCCGACGAAGCCTTTGATGGCCGCCGTCGAGTTGATGTAGGTGACGGGAATCACGCCGTGCTCGCCGAGATCGCCGAGCTCCTGCCAGCAGATCTCGAGCTGATCGATCGCCGCCATGTCGGCCATCGAGCAACCGGCGGCGAGGTCCGGGAGGAGGACCTGCTGATGCGGCGCGCCGAGGATGTTGGTGCTCTCGGCCATGAAATGGACGCCGCAGAAGACGACGTAGTCGGCCGCGTGCTGGCTGGCGGCGTGTTGCGCGAGCTTGAGGGAGTCGCCGGTGTAGTCGGCGAACTTGATCACTTCGTCGCGCTGGTAGTGATGGCCGAGGATGACGAGGCGGTCTCCGAGCGCGGCCTTGGCGGCGGCGATGCGGACGTCCATCTCCTCGTCCGGCAGGCGGAGATAGCTCGACGGCAGCGCCTGGCGTTCGCTGAGGCGCGTTTTTTCGTAGTCGGTGAGAACGTCGATCTGGCTCATGGCGTCACCCGGAGATTGTGAGCTTGTGAAATTTTTCTCAATCTCCAGACGTGAAAAAGGCCAAATCCCGCTGGACCCCTTTCCGGGCCCCGGCTATCGCCGGCGTCGGGACTTGACGCACCTCAATTGTAGCGCAAGTCCAGGGGTCAGGGGCAATCCAGCGGGCGCACCTGCATGGACACGTCGCGACCGTCGTCGTGCCCGCGGCCGCGCGCGTTCTCCATGGCGGCCGACGCCACCAGCCACGTGCACACGGCGCCCGCCGCGGCGCCCGCGAGCAGCAGCGCCACACCGACCGCCAGGAACCAGGGGCGTGGACGCATCTGGAAAACACCGGTCAGGTACTGGTGCGTTCGTCGCGTGCTGTCGGCGAGCGCGTCTTCCAGATCGAATTGCGCGTCGGCGATGTCCTGCAGGCGCCGCGCGGGATCCTTCTGGAGACACCGGATGAGCAGGCGTCGCAATCCGGCCGGCGTCCTCCGGGGCAGTGTCGTGAGGTCGGGCTGGCGATCGAGAATCGCGGCGATCGTGTCGGACGTCGTCTCGCCGCCGAAGGCGCGCCGGCCCGTCAGCATTTCGAACAGGACGCAGCCGAACGCCCAGATGTCGGTCCGCTTGTCCACCGGCTTGCCGCGCGCCTGTTCCGGGCTCATGTACACCGTCGTGCCCGTGACGCGTCCGTCGTCGCTCCCGCCCAGGCTCATCGTCGGCGCGTCGGCACTGGATTCTGCTTGATCGGTCAATTTGGCGAGCCCGAAGTCGAGCACTTTGACCATCCCCTCGGGCGTGATCTTGAGGTTCGCCGGCTTGAGATCGCGATGGACGATGCCGTTGCCGTGCGCGGCGGCGAGCGCGCTGGCGATCTGCCGCGCGATCGACAGCGTTTCGGGCAGCGCCAGCGGCCCGCGCAAGAGCTTCGCTGCGAGCGTGGGCCCGTTGACGAACTCGAGCACGAGCCCGCGCACGCCGGCCTCGTCGATGAGCGCGTGAATCGCGCCGATGTTCGGATGGTTCAGTGCCGCCAGCGCTCGCGCTTCGTGGTCGAACCGCGTCAGACGTGTGGTCTGCCCGAACGCCGCGGAGCGCAGCACCTTCAGCGCCACGTCGCGACCGAGCGACGTGTCGCGCGCGCGGTAGACCTCGCCCATCCCGCCCTTGCCGATCAGCGCCGCGACACGATAGGGGCCCAGCCGGGTGCCGCCTGCCAGCCGGGGCCGGCTCGAGCCTGCGTCCGAGGAGGACGATTCGCCGCTGGTCGCCGGACCGCCCGTTGCGACGAGACGCTCCTCGGTCCGCGCGAGCCCACCACCGCTGCGACGACGCCGGGGTCGAGGCGCGCCCTGGCGGCTTGTCGTGGATCGTGCATTTCGGCCTCGCCGGATTGCCATGACGTCACTCCGCTTCCGCTCTTGCGCTGGCTGGTCTGCCTATGGGGACGGCCGCGACCGGGGGTTTTCCGGGACCTGGCGGCGAGCGGAATCGGCGACCCCGCGGCAGTCTCATTCCGTGAGCCACGTACTTCATGGACACCCTGCACCACGCCACCGGTCAACTGGCCCGAGGTACGCGCCGCCAGGCGGGTGACCCCGGTGCGACCGGCGCCGTTGTGCTCTACCCACGCGTGTTCCATAATCGAGCCCACTCCGCCCTTCAACCCGTGGCACCGACGTTCAGATCAGATCCGGAGGCCAGCTTCGCAGGCCGGTCCTCGTCGGATTACGCGGCGTGGCTCGAGGCCAATATCGAACTGGTCCAGCGACTGGCTCGGGTGACCGCGCAGCGGGCCCGGTTGTCGGTCACCGAGACCGAAGACTTCATCTCTGATGTGCACCTGAAGCTGGTCACGGACGACTTCGCCGTCCTGCGCAGTTTTCGCGGGCACAGTCGCCTGACGACGTTTCTGCTCACGGTCTTCCAGCGCCTGGCGTTTGATTTTCGCAACGCGCGCTGGGGCCGCTGGCGGGCGTCGGCCGAGGCCGAGCGGCACGGCGCCTCGGCGCTGCGGCTCGAAGAGCTGGTCTACCGCGATGGGCTGTCGTTCGACGAAGCCTGCGGCCGTCTCCAGACCGAAGGCGAGAGTGCGTCGCGCGAGCGGCTGTACGAGATCTTCCTGCGGCTGCCCGCGCGGGCGCGCCCGGACCGCTTCGCGGTCCAGAAGATTCAGGATCCGGTCGACCCGCACACGCCCGAATCGCACGCCGCGCACGCAGAGGCCGCGGCGCGCGGCGTCCGGCTGCAGGCGGCGCTCCGACGCGTGTGCGACGAGATGGGGGCCGAGGATCGCCTGGCGTTGCGCTTGCGGTTTCACGGCGGGCTCACCGTCGCGACGATCGGGCGGTTGCTTCAGGTGGACGAAAAGCGGCTCTATCGGCGCATCGATCAGTCGCTGATGAAGGTCCGGCGCGCGCTCGAAGCCGAAGGGTTCACCGCAGAGGTCGCGCTCTCGGTCGTGCACGGGTTCGACGTCGAGGGGGCCCTGGCCGACTCGTCGCAGCAGCGACCGGATTCGCGCGCGTCGAAGGCAAAGGGCGCATAACGGCTCGAGGATGAAAGACGATGAGTGATTCACAGCGCGAGCAGTCGGCGGCCGAGACGCGAGCCGCAGAGATCCTGCTCAGCGGCGCGCTGCGGCCGACGACATCGTCCGATTCGTGTCCGTCGGCGGAGGCGCTTGCCGCGTTCGTGGACGGACGCGGCACGGCCGCCGAGCGCGCGGTGCTCGCAGAACACATCGAGACTTGCGAGGCGTGTTCCGCCGTCGTCGGCGGCGTCGCGGATCTGGCCGGCGAAGTCGGTCACGTGGTGGCGCCGCCATTGCCCGGGCAGGCGAGGCGGCGCCCTTTCGGTGAGTGGCTGGGGCGGCATCGGGTCGCGTCGATTTCGGCGCTCGCCGCGGCGGCCGTGCTGGTGCTGGCGGTGTGGGTGGGCGGGAGGTGGTTCAGCCCAGAGGGCCGGCTCGAGCGCGCGCTCGGGCGCATGGATAGCTCACTCGGCGAGTACCGGCCGATCGAGCCGAGATTGACTGGCTCGACCTATCGCCTGGCGCGGCCCGCCACGAGAGCGGCCACGACACCAGCAGAGCCATCACTGGAAGTGCGTGAAACGCTTCCACCCGTCGAGCGCGCAGCGCGCTCGGTGTCGTCGCTGATCGCCGCCCGGGCGCTCGCCAAAATGCATCTGTTCAACAACGAACCGGAGGCGGCGGTCGAGGCGGTCGCGCCTTTTGTCGGCAGCACCACCGATGCCGCGTTCTTGAGTGACGCCGCTGCTGCGTATCTCGTTCGTGGGCGGGCCGGCGATTCCGCCCAGGCGTTGGACGCTGCCGAGCGCGCGGTAAGAAGCGACCCGAGGTTTGCGGCGTCGTGGTTCAACTACGGTCTGGCCGCCGAGGCGCTCGGCCTGTCCTCGATCGCGGCCCAGGCTTGGGATCAGGTCATCAAGCTCGAACCCGATTCGGGGTGGGCACGCGAGGCGGCCGAGCGAAAGGCGAACGCGCCGAAACGTAAGTCGTGGCAGCCGCAAGACAAGTCAGAGTTCAGCGCCGCTCTCGAGCGCGGCGACGACGCGGCCGCCGCGCGCGTCGGAGACCGGTCGCTTGCTGATGCCCGTGTGTTCTTCGAGAGCACGGTCCTTCCGTCCGTGGCGAACGTCTGGAACGCGGGAAATCGCCCAGCACTCGTCGCAGCGCTCGCGCGCGCGGAAGCGGCTGCCCGGGCGCTCGGCCAATTGAGCCAGGATCGCTGGGCCTCGGACCTCGCGCTCCAGCTTCGAGCGATTGTCGATCGGGGTCGCACAGGATCCGGTCGCACCGCGTGCATCCCCGTGCTTCTGGACGTTGTGCGGTTGCGTAGCATCGATCAATGGTCGGACGCTGAAGCCCGCCTCGTACAAGGCACATCCTGCACCGGCGATGTGCCCGAGGCGCTGGTCCTGCACAGCGCGTTTGTCCGCCTCCGTAATGCGGCGAGCGCTGTGCGCCCTGCCGCGGATCTAACGCGGCAGTTGGCGGACGTCGCAGCCACGGCGGGTGCGCGTGGGTACTTTATCCTCCAGGGCCGCGCTCTGCGAACCCAAGCCGTGCTCCTCTCGCGACAAGCCAAGCGCGTCGAGGCTCTCGATCGATCGATCGCCGCCGAGGCTGCCGCGCGTCTTGGCCAGGATCTCGACGGCGAGATCTCGAACGCTTCTCTTGTAGGGGAGCTGAACGACTTCCTTGGCGCTCGAGAAACGGCGTGGCGTGAACGCGAGCGCGCGCTCAACCGGATCTACGCGGTCGCAAGTCCGCTTCGCCGCTTCACCATCTACCACGATGCCATCCGCGCGCTGGTCGATGGCTCGCTGAACGCCGCGGCGCTCCGATTGCTCGACATCGCGCTCGCCGACTTGAGCGGGCTGCCGGACTTCAGCCTCGGGCTGCTCGCCGATCGCGCGGCGCTGCTGTCACGCATCGGGCGTCGCGACGAGGCCAAGGCCGACGTCCGCGCGGCGTTGGATCTCGTGCCGCGCTCCGGGACGTCCGCCGCTCGCGAAGGATTTCAGAGAACAGCCCTGAGATCGCAGGCGATGGTCGCGCTTCATGACGATCCGGCCACCGCGGTTGACGCCCTGACAATCTTGATCGAGACAGGTGATCCCAAGGCCGAGACCTTCCAATTTGCAGAGTTGTTGTTCCTGCGCGCGGGCGCTTACGCCGGTCAGTCCGACCTGATACGAGCCGACCAGGACTTCCGGAAAGGATTCGATTTGGTGGAGCAACGCCAGTTGAGCCTGCCGGATCATCTCCAGCCGGCCGCCTTCGACCGGATCTGGGATGCGGCGGCCGCAGCGATCCGTCTTCACGCCGTCGCCCGCTCCGACCCTTGGAGCGCGCTGCTCGTTGCGGAGCGCGCGCGCGCCGCCACGCTGACCTCGCGCATCGGCGCCAGCCGCCCTTTCGAGGACGTTGAGGGGTTCCGCCGTCAACTGCCGTCAGACCTCGGCGTCGTGTTCGTCTCTGCACTGGACGACAGCATGCTGTCGTGGGGAATGGCCAGAGACGTCAAGCCTTCGTACGATCGAGTCGCGATCCCGTATCCGGAGCTGGCAGACCTCGCCAAGCGCTTTCGGGATGCGCTCAGATCAGGCTCGCGTGAGCTGTATGAACCTCTCGCGCGTCGGCTTTACGACATGGTCTTAGCGCCGCATGGGGGGATCTTGTCGCAGACATCGGTTCTGGCAATCATCCCAGACGGTCCGTTGCTGGCGGCGCCATTTGCCGCGCTCGTTGGCCCCAGCGGTCGATTCCTCGTCGAGGATCGTCCGGTCATCATCGCACCGAACCTTCGCTTGCTTGGCACGCTGTCGTCCCGGCTGCAGAGTCGGCCGGCTGCGCCATCGGCGATCGCCGTCGGGAATCCAACGCGAGGGCCGGGGTTACCGTGGCGATTGTCACGCCTGGACGCGGCGGAGGACGAGGCGCAAACGGTCGCCGAGATCTACGGAGGAGCGCCGTTGGTCCGTGACGCAGCCACCAAGCCGGCGTTTCTCGACGCGCTTCAGCGCTCCCACATCGTCCACTTCGCAGGGCACGCCGTGGTCAACACCACGCGAAGCGAGAATTCCTCGCTGGTGCTTGCCCCGTCGAACGGCGACATTGGCTTGCTGTTCCCGATGGAGATTGACCGGGCCCGACTCGCGCCTGGCGCGTTGATCGTGCTCGCGGCTTGCGACACGGCAGAGGGGGCTGTTTTCAGAGGCGAAGGGTTGATGGGCCTCGTCAGACCGTTCATCGCAGCGGGCGCGGCCAGCGTGCTCGCCAACCTGTGGCCGATCGAAGACGCGGCAACAGTCGCGTTCAGCGCCGCCTTCCATCACCAGGTGCGAGCCGGGGTAACACCGGCGCGCGCATTACAGATCGTCCAAGCAGATTTCGCGTCGCGCAAGGCCCCGGCCAAATTCTGGGCCGGTTGGATCCTGATCAGCGGCTACAACTGACTTCGCGCAAACCTTTGGAGAACCGGCCATGGCATACAGAGTCTTTTTCAGCGGGTTGATGGTTTTCGTCAGGTACAAGGGCTACGAGCAGGTCGATGTCCTGCTCTTGAACCCCTGCGCCGAGCACCACGGTCACGCCGGCGAGAAACACGCGCACAGCGAGTCTCACGACGAGGCGTCATGCACTGACCGCCACCTGCCTCAGTTGACGATCAAGGCATCCGACATGGCGACGTGGAACCTCGCTGGCACGCTGCACGGGTGCGGCTCGCGTCACTTCGATCTCACCGGGAAGACCGTGTTCAACGACGTGCAGGTTCCCAACAACGACCGACAGATCCAGGTACCGAATCCGGACCCGGAGAACGTCTCCGTGCGGTACTCGGTCGACCCGTTCGGCGACATGCGCCATGTGAGTTTCAAGACGTGCGTCGTTGACCTCTGCAAGGTCCTTGGCGACGGCAAGGGCAAGATCGACCACCCCAAGGTGACCGAGATGCTCACGAACATCGGCACCAGCCTGATTGCCGCGCGGGTCCGGCTCCCGGCTGGCGAGCTCACGGCCCTCGCGCCGCTCGACAACTCGGCCAGGCAAATCGTCAAGTGGAGGGTCGGGAATCAGCCTCTCGATGTCATGGCCGAAACGGTCATGTTCGAGCCCGCCAACCGGAACGACAACAGGATCACGTTGGGAGGGGACGAGTACGTCACCCTCAGGAGCAAGCCCGATGTCACGGTCTGGATCACGGCCGAACCACGCCGACGGACGCGTGCCGATCCCAGGGACATGAAAGGCGCCCAGCACTTCGAGCACTACTACGAGTTGTTGCCGAAGGGCCATGGCGACCTGCTCGATAAAGGCGGCAGGGTGGTGACGGATGCGAAGGGCCACGTCAAGAAACTCGTGCCGTTCCTGGACCATGCCTCGTTCAATACCGACACTCCGCCGTGTCCTGGAACTCAAGGGTGTACCGATCCGCCACTCCCGTGATCGGAACATCCAACTGCCACTGACGGCCATGGCATCGGCGATCATCGACGCCCCAACCGACGTTTGGCGGTTCGCCGAGCCGTCCCTGCGAATGGCATGCGCGCGGCTTGGCCTCGCGCCCGACGTCGTTCGAGCCGATCGAGTGGCGCCGGCATGCGACGCTTCTGCGATCGATCCGTGCGACAGACTTCCGCGCCTGCAACCGGCCGAACTGCGCCGCCTCGGCCGCACGACCACTGCGGTCTTTCAACAGACGCAGTTCGGCGTGCCGGTCTGGGGCGCGTTTTTCGCGGTGCAGATCGAGCAGGCGCACGCGCCTCGCGTCATCGGTTCGCAGCACAGCCTCAAGTTCTGCGGCGAGGGCGCCCAGTGGCGACTCGGCGTCCACGTAGACCTGCCGCGCGACGCCGCGCACGCGGAGCCAGGGTTCCAGGCATTTGACGAGCTGGCGCGACGGCTGCGCGTCCGCACGGGCCTCGAGTTGATGCCTGACGGCCGGCCGCGCGAACAGCTCTTCATCTATCGCTACGACGAATCGTCGCGTCTGGGAGAAATCGAGACGACCGCATTCGGCTTCGTGCACGAGGACCTGGGTCCGGTCGCCGGCGGGCGCGACCGGTTTGTGACGGAGGTCGTCGCGCGGAGTCGCGGAGCAGACGGCGCCGGCCTCTGGTGGCGCGCGCTGATCGATCTCGAGACCGGCGCTGTGCTGTACCTGCGCGCCCTGCTGGCCGCCGCGTTCCCGACGGTCCTGCTGTTTCGTGCCGACCCGGCGACCCTGGCCGGCGCGGCGCACACGCTGACGTTCGGACCAGGCGACTGGGACGCCGAGCTCGATCGCTTTCGCGGACACCTGGAGCCTGTCGAAGTCCGGGCCGACCGGGCGCTGATGCGCAACGAGTTCGTCGAGGTGGTGGAGATCGCGCCGCCGCCACTGCGGTGGCCGGACCTGACGGGCTTCGGCGCACAAGACAGCCGCGCGCGCTATCTGCCGTACGTCCGCGGCGACTTTTTCGCGCGCGCGACCGCGGTCCATCATCTGGATGGCTGCGTCCGGACGCTACAGTCGATCGGCGTGAACGTGTCGGAACTGTTCGCGCCGGGGCAGGACTCCGGCACGGTCACGCCGGCGCCCTCGGGCCTTCCGATCAAGGTCGATCCCTGTGTCGACTCGATCGCCGGCATCGACATGGCGACGAACGCGGTCACGCTGGGAAACGCCACCGGCGTCGAGGGCGTCTGCATCGGACAACTTGCCGTGGACGCCCATACGACCGCCGCGATCGATCCGCGGCTCCTCTGGCACGAGTTCGGGCACGTGCTGCTGTACTCCCGCGACCCGCGGAGCAACGGCTCGCTTCCCTTCGCCCACGGCATCGGCGACGCGCTGGCGGCCATCCACTTCGATCCGGATTCAGCCGTTCGAGACGACAGCCGGCTGCGCGGACTTTGCTTTCCGTGGTTCAGGAACTACCGCCCGCACCGGATCGCGCGGCGGCATGATTGGACGTTCGACGAACCCGAGGAAATGATCTGGGCGCGCGAGACCAATCTCCGCCTCAGCGAAGAGGTGTTGTCGAGCACGCTGTTTTACATCTATCGCGCCGCCGGCGGCGACTCGCCGTCGCCGGTCCGCCGGCGCCTCGCTTCCGATTACGTGGTGTTCCTGATCGTCCAGGCGATCGGGATCGCCAAGATCGCCACGATCGTCGGCCCGCGCGAGTTCCGCGATCTGCTGATCGCGGCCGATGCCGGCTTCGATCGCGGCGCGTTTCAGGACGTTCCGCGCGGCGCCCTCGAAAAAGTCATCCGTTGGGCCTTCGAGGAGCAGGGACTGGACGCCTGGAGAGACGACACGGGACGCTGGCGGCGGTCCCGGCCCGACGTCGATGTCTTCATCGATCCGGCGCCGGCGTCGCCTGACGATCACGCGGGCTGGTCCGGCTACCCCGGGTCCGAGTACTTCTGGGAGTCCCAAGCGATCTGGAATCGCCGGGAGCCGGACGCCGAAGTCGAACACCAGACGCCGCGTCCAGGCGGCGACAATTTTCTCTGCGTCCGCATCCGGCATCGCGGCCGGCTCGCCGTCCCGACCGCGTCGGTCCGCATGTACTACCAGCGCGCGGTGATGGCGCCGATCTGGCCGGCCGACAGTGCGGATCGAGATCGACGGTCGCGCTGGCTGGCGGCGACGCCGCTGCAGCATGGCGTCAGCCTCGGCGCCGACGGCGCGGACGTCGCGGATGCGGTCTTCGTTTGGCGCCC
>Ga0111538_10000974_pt1 | contig 39616 bp, 33 predicted proteins | sample SoiMethybrSBSTD1_FD_79669 | JGI IMG/M metagenome (GOLD analysis project Ga0111538, IMG submission 79669) | Bulk soil microbial communities from a Populus tree surrounding site in Tennessee, USA - Soil MetaG P. TD hybrid SBSTD1 (version 2)... | ecosystem: Environmental > Terrestrial > Soil >...
CCAGGTCCAAAAGGAGCGATACAGGGTTTGGATAAACGAAGAAAAATTATTTGACGTGCCAAAGGCTGTGCCCCCGGGCGTCATCATGAACCAGCTCTATTTTGAAGTAAGCCACACCAACTATAAAGAAGACCAGTATGCCATTTACGTCAGCAATATCAAAGTGGCAACAGGCAAACCTGATACGCGTCACAAACTCGTAGAGGAAGGCAAGTTCTCTACCACCGGAATCCTCTTCGATTTTCAAAGCGCTGTGATCAAACCTGAATCATACGCTGTGGTAAAAGAGATCGCTGCGGTACTGAAAGAAAACGCATCCCTGAAAATTAAAGTGCTCGGTCACACCAGCAGTGATGGCGATGATAATGCCAACATGGAACTGTCGAAGAAAAGATCGGCCGCTGTGAAAGATATGCTCGTAAACGAGTTTGGTGTGGAAGAATCAAGATTGGTAACTGAAGGCAAAGGTGAAACGCAACCAATAGGCGACAATAAAACCAAAGAAGGTAAAATGTTAAACCGTCGTGTAGAATTCATCAAATTATAAAAATCACCGGAAGCAGTGAGCCCGTCCACCTACTGCAAATGCCAGCTTTCCGATGCAATAATTAAGACCATGCCAACTAAATTATCCATATTGTTTGCCTCTTGTTTCTTTCTTATCTCCTCTGCCGGCGGCCGTGGAAACATGAAATTTCATTTAACGCGCTCGATTCCTGCTTTGGACAATAATGAAGCCCCATCACTTCTGTTTAAGGAAGAATTGAACCGGGTCTTAAATGAAAAGAGGGCAGGTTCGTTTGTACTCGGGAAAACACAACTTGGCAGGAATGTAGAAGCATATTTTTTCCCCGGAACAAGTGAAAAAAGAGCCCTGGTCATTAGCGGAATGCATGGATCAGAATTATCATCCATTGAGGTGGCGAGTGAACTGGTGCGAATGCTGAAGCAAACCGGCACGATTTACTACAATGTGATCATCATACCTGCTCTATTTCCCGACAACGCAGAGACAGCCAAACAGTTTCCTTTGCAGATCGGCGATGCAGATAATATTGGCAGGTATAGTTTTACCGGGGCGGTAGATCCCAACCGGCAGATGCCCACCCCCGGGCATGCATTTGATGAAGAATATGAATTGGATCATGCAGGAAGGAAAATAGAAAATGAAAATTCACTATTGCTCGGTTTGATCGGCGAATATCACCCGCAGCGGATCGTCAACCTTCATGCCATTCGGGAAAAGAATTACGCCGGTGTTTTTGCCGACCCGCGCACAGATCACAAGAGTATGGCGCTTGGGTATGCAACGGACAGCAGCCTTGCCATCGAGATCGCGAAGCACATCCACCAGCACGAGGGTTATGTGCCCGGTAATCACCTCTCAACAATTCCAAATGCGCTTTATTATAAGGATCCGGAACCTGCCGCTGCCGGCGAGTTTCAAAAAAGAAATTTCACAGGTTCTTTTTTACCCGGTAAACGGGGAGGTGGTGTATCGCTGGGTACCTGGGCATCTACTGCAGTATTTGACAAGTTCGACAGCTCCAAAAACCGCGATGCAATACGCATTCTTACCATAGAATTTCCGGGAAGCAAACGGCCGGTTGACTATCAGTTGAAAAAAGAGCAGGATTATTTTCAAAAATTGGTGGAAGTATATGCTTCGGGGATATATTGGGTGTTTCTGCAGGAGTATTTTGTGGAGCAGTAGATGTTTAAATCCGAATGTAGAATTTCGAAATCCGAAAACCCGTCTCCATCATCGGCAAACCTTAATTTTTTACCTTAAACTTCCAGCATCCAGCTTCGCGGTCCGCACTCGCAGTGACCAGCATCCAGCATCCAGTATCCAGTATCCAGTATCCATGATCACCCCAACAGTTCATCCTTCTTTAACCACAATCCACTCAACCCGCCATTGTCGCTGCCCAAATCAGGCTCTATTTTGCACTCACTTTAAAACTTAACCATGGCAATTAAAATCACCTTATTCATTACGCTGCTGATGTATGCAGTGGTTATCAGCCAAAGCTTCTTTTACATATTGGCTATGTCGATGACGCTTAAAAAAATGCGTGCTCAAACCTATATAGAAACACGTAACCTGCTTACCGCGACCCTGCAGGCTCCCCTGCAAATCGTTTATTACACTACGCTGTCAGCGTCTGTTCTGCTTACCGCTTTCTGCGTGGTAAACCCTGGTGGATTATTGTTCATCACATCCCTGATTTCCCTTGTCGCTTTACTGGCTGATGTAGTATTGGCATTAAAAGGAAATATCCCATTGAATAAATATATCAACAGCTGGAGTTCCTGGGATTACCCTGACAACTGGCAGCAATACCGCGCCCAATGGTTTAATCTTTATCATATTCGCCAGGCCCTGAATATTACGGGATTTGTCAGCCTGCTAGCCGGACTAATATTCGGCATCTGAAAATGTAAACCTTGCCTGACTTGCTTGGCCACAGCAACGCTGAGGAAAGCCGGCAGGCTCATCCATTATAAAAATCAGATTATGAAAAAGTCGTTTCTTATTATTACCGCAATCGCAGGCATTGCAACAGCCTCCCTGGTATTTATTTCTTGCACCAGCGACGCTAATGCTGAAAAAACAGGAGAAGTAATTATCAGCAAAGACAGCCTTGTCAAACGTGGCGCCTACCTGGTAAACGCCGTTGGCTGTGATGACTGCCATTCTCCAAAAATTTTCACCCCTACCGGTTTTGAAATTGACATGGAACACAGGTTCGGCGGACATCCTGCTAAAAGCACACTGGGTAAAGCAAATACCGGCGTTATAAAAGACGGTTATATGCTGTTTGCACTCGATCTTACTTCAGCCGTTGGTCCCTGGGGACAATCCTATGCTGCCAATATCAGCTCTGATGCTACAGGTATCGGCAACTGGACCGAGGAACAATTCTTCAGAGCACTGCGTGAGGGGAAGTCAAAAGGTTTAAAAGAAAGCCGTCCGCTCTTACCACCCATGCCGTGGTTTGTATATAAAAATTTCAGCGACACAGACATAAGGGCCATATTCGCGTTCCTTAAATCGACCAAGCCTGTTGAGAACCGGGTGCCGACTCCAAAAGCTCCAAATGAACTCTAATCAGATTCCAACCATTAACCAAACCTTATCATGTTAAAGAAAATTCAGTTCTTTGGTTTTATCGCCGGATGCGCTGCAATCATTGTGATCGCAATACAAGCGGGGCGGCATCATGAAAATTGCAGGGACTGCAAATTCGGCATCAGCAGGACAGGCAGCGAAAACGTTAAGTTTGCGGAAGCATGGAAATAACCGCCATAACACTTCAAACGTCATTATTAAAAGATCTGGCTAATTTTTATCGCGATGTACTGGAACTGCCAACAGAAATAAACGGGCACGGCAAAATAACAATCCGGATCGGCTGGACGGCACTTGTTTTTGAACAGGTGAAAAACGCCGATCCTTTTTATCATTTTGCAATAAATATCCCTTCCAATAAAATTGATGAAGCGAAAACCTGGCTTTCCCCGCGTGCCGGGTTGATCTGGATGGACGACTACAAAAGCGATATTGCAGACTTTAGAAACTGGAATGCCAGGTCAGTTTACTTCTACGATCCCGCAGGCAATATTCTTGAATTGATTGCACGGTTTGACCTTAAAAATGCAACAGCTGAAGCGTTTTCGTCGGCGCAATTTCTTTGCATCAGTGAAATGGGCGTGGTAGCTAAACCGGGTGATATTGACAACGATGCCAGACGGCTGCTCAATGAATTCGATCTAAATTATTTTGTCCGGCAGCCACCGCTTCCGCAGTTTAAGGCAATTGGTGACAACGATGGTTTATTCATTATGGTTCCCGAAAAAAGGAACTGGTATCCCACCAAAAAACAAAGTGGAATTTTTCCAATGAAAGTGCAATTTGAAAATAACGGCAAAAAATATGAATTAACTGCGTGAATAGAAAAATGCCATTATCAAGGCTTCATGTCGGCTCCTTACTATATACTTTGTCCAAAAGTCAGCAAATTGTTGTCAGGGTCAAGCATAGCAAATTCCTTTTGTCCCCACGGCTTTGTCTGCAAATGTCCCGCCGGATGAATGGTTAGTTTGCTCTCGACCATTGATTGGTACAACTGGTCGATTTCGTCCGTTCGCACATAAACCTGGCCATAGTTTTCTTTTGGGTCCAGATCTTTAAATTCAAAGAAATGAATCTGTATTTTATCCCTTTGTACCATAAGATAGCCATCGTAATCAGCACTTCCATATTCCCGGAAGCCTAACTTATTTATGTAAAAATCCCTGGTAACATCTTTGTCACGCATGGGCAATTTTGGATTGATGTCGGTCAGCATATCTTGTTGAATTTAGGTTAACGCAAAACACATCTCCGTGATGAAATAGGATGTATGTGCCCTGATCAATAAAAATACAAAACTCCGCTATTTCGGCGTTCGTAAATACTTTAAACAATAGTTACCTTTAAAAAGTACTACCAGGAGGTTATTTATATCAATCATCCAGTTGTTATGAGAAAATTGCTTTTTATCGTCGCCGTGTTATCCTTTTTTATTACGATCTCTGCCAAAGGTCAAAACAACACTGCGATCACCTTTAAGTTATTTCGCTTTGGCCCTAAAGGAAAAGAAAAGCCGGCCGTAGAATATCCGGATGGGAGGCGTTTGGATGTATCTTCTTTCGGAGCTGACTACAATGAGGCGTTCTTCTCGAGCGGTGGTATCGCTAAACTTCAGCAATGGTTGGAATCGAATGAAACTAAATGCCCCAAAGTTAAATCGTCGCAACGGACCGGTTCCTGTGTTGCGCGGCCGTCAAAGATTGTGGGCATCGGATTGAACTACCGTGACCACGCCAAAGAATCCGGCCTGAATGCACCAGCCGAACCTGTCATATTCCTCAAAGCCTCCACTTCACTTTCAGGTCCCAACGACGGTATTCCTGTGCCCGAACACTCAACAAAGCTCGACTGGGAAGTGGAACTTGCAATTGTGATAGGAAAACGTGCTCTTAATATTTCTGAAGTAGATGCACCTACCTATATCGCAGGTTATTGCATTGCCAATGATGTATCCGAAAGAAGCTTTCAACTTGAGGGCACAGGGCAGTGGACAAAAGGAAAAAGTTTTGATGGATTTTGTCCGCTTGGACCTTATTTAGTTCCGGCCAACCAGGTGAACAATGTACAAGACTTGTCGCTGACGTTATCGGTGAATGGCGCAACCAAACAATCTTCAAACACATCGGAAATGATTTTCAAGGTTAATTACCTCGTCAGCTATGTGAGCAGGTTTATGACACTGCTTCCGGGTGATGTAATTGTAACAGGAACGCCGGCAGGTGTTGGACATGGCAGCAAACCTCCGGTTTATTTAAAGGTTGGTGATGAGTTGAACCTTACTATTGACAAGCTGGGTTCTCAACGTCAAAAAGTAATTCCGTTTGCGGAGATGAATAGTGATTAAATCCGAATACTGAAGTTCGAAATTCGAATTTCGGTATTCGGATTTCCTATTTTATTTCTTCGCTTCTAATAGCTTCTCCGTCAGATATTGCATTATCAACGCCGCTATAGTCAGTGCGGCACTAGCCCATTTAATATTGCACAGCATATCCATCGAACCTTCTCAGCTCACCATTTTTGCATAATCTTTCACAGAAGTCAGTTGCACTGCAAAAATTTCCCTAGCACTTTTCATATCAATTTCACTTCCATTTGCAACTCCCAACATCAGTGCGGCAAACGATTCACTTAATGGATCCTTCGCTGCTTCTTTTTGTGCTTTTATTCCTTCTGTCGGAACAAACTGAAGTTCAAATTTCTTTCCCTGGCCTTTTTCAAAAAGATTCACTACTTCGATAGGACTTAATGCTTCAGGTCCGCCAAGCTCGATGCTTTTATTAAAGGTTGCAGCGTTGTCGAGCGATGCCACAACAAACGACGCTACATCTTTTATAGCTATCCACGAAATCCTGTTCTTTCCTTCTCCATAAATGGTGGCCCTGGCATTGGAGTAATCAAAACCCAATGCCGGTCCCAGCCACACCTCCATAAAGTACGTTGGTTGTAAAATGGTGTAGTTCAAACTGCTTTCAGCAAGATGCTTTTCCACTTTACGTTTAGCGGTTTGTAACGGGAATTGGTCGGCGAAGCTGCAAAAAGAAATATAAACAAACCGACTAACGCCAGCCTCCACGGCTGCATCAACCAGGTTAATTTGTCCTTCATCGTCCACCGTTTGAATGGAATCACCTTCCTGTCGCGATAACGTTGACGATACGGTGGAAATAACGGCTGAAACGCCTTTCAAAGCGTTCGTCAGGGAAGTTTTATTTTTCAAATCTCCTTCAACCATTTCGGCGCCCGATTCTTTTAGCTTCGCTACTTTATCCGGATCTGACGATGGGCGGCAAAGTCCTTTAACCTTTTTATTTTTTGCTATTAACTGGCGGCAAATTTCATTGCCCAAAAACCCTGTAGCACCAGCTACCAGTATTGTTGAGGGATTGTCTGTGCTGCTCATGTGATTTGATTTGAATGAGTGTTAATTCGGCGGCCTGCTGAGATGGTTTGAACCGTACGGCAAATTACTAAAGTTGTCTAGAAATAATATTGACCATGCCCCTTCATTATTGTGGTGGGGAAAACAAGTATCTCATTTTAGCATAAAAGCCGTTCTGTTTGGGAACCTCATTGGCCATATTGACAAACTCATTGAAGATAATTTTCCCCGGATGATGAGTATTGATATTGTGTGTTATGCCATAAACAGGGGGAACTGTTTCTTTTGCATAAGTACCAAACAGGTGATCATAAATCATAAAAATACCGCCGAGATTCCGGTCAATATATTCAGGATTGGTGCCATGGTGTACCCGGTGATTGGATGGAGTATTGAACCACCAGTCCAGCACTCCCAGTTTTCCGATCCTTTCGGTATGTACCAAAAAATTCTGCATGGCCGTGACGGATTCAATAAATAGAACCATCTCAGGAGGGAGGCCAAAAAGACAAAGCGGTGACCAAAACAGGAACCGGTAAAAAAGGTGCAGGAAATTGGTACGCCACCCGGTCGACATATTGAAGTGAAGGGAAGAATGATGTGTTGAATGGGCTGCCCAAAACAATCGTGTTTTGTGTCCAAGCCAGTGATAGGCCCAATGAACATAATCACAGGCCGCGATTCCAACGATCCAGAGCCACCATGACATCTCAGGCCTGAAAAATGAAATGCTGTACATGAACGAAAAGACACTAAGCTCAACACCCTTCATAAACAAACCCGTAAAAAGGATGAACATGCCCAGCAAAAAATTCGACTTGAGATCAAGTACAGTGTCTTTGTCGGGTTTCCCGAGAAATATCAGGATTACTTCAAAAGCAAAAACAACAAAAATCAAAATGGTACCGGTAATGTTGAATGCAAACATGTGGGAATATTTCTTTAGAATAAGGACGTTTTAATTTTTGACCGGGGCGACTTCCAGCACCCGGGTATGACTTCGCTCTTCGTTCGCTTCCTTTCTTGGAGACGGCGCACGAAGTCGCTTCATTGTTCGCTCCTCAAAAAAACGGACAATGAACCGCGGAAGGATTCCATCCAGGAAAACGATGGTTCTATTGATGCGCCCGGGAATGACCACCTCTTTTTTCTTCATTAAGCCATCAATTGCAATCGGTGCTACATCTTCAGGCCTCATGCTGGATGCCCGGGAAATAAAACTACCGGAGTTTATGGTTTTGGTGACGGTGTCATTGGTAAACATGCCGCCGGGACACACGACAGTTACAAACACATTTTCGCTTTGCAACTCTCTGCGCAGGCTTTTGGAAAAATAAAGGATAAATGATTTTGTCGCCCCATACACCTGCTTCTTTTGCAAAGAGAAGAAAGAAGCAAGGCTACCTACATTTAAAATATAGGAAGGTGCATTACGTTTCAGCATCCCAATAAATAAATGAGTCATGACCGTAGTCGCCAGCACATTTAACCGGATCTGTTCCTCGTACCGGGCAATAGTTCCGTCGTGAAAAAACTGGGTACCGCCCACGCCGGCATTGTTGATCAGCATGTTTATTTGCAAACCTGATTCATGTACTTCCTGGAATAATTCGTGGCAGCTTTGATCCCCGCAAAGGTCTTTTTCAATGGCCACTACATCAACTGCATAATTGTTTTTTATAGCAGACGCAAGTTCGTGCAATGACTCCCCAGGCAAGGCAACAAGAATTAAATTCATGTTCCTTCTTGCGCATTCCTCGGCTAACACCTTTCCAAATCCCATGCTCGCACCCGTGATCAGTGTATAAAATTTGCTATTCATTTGTTCCGTTCGTTAAAAATTGAATTGTTTGAGTTAGCGCCTCGTCGAGCGGGGTAATCCGGTATCCGAGTTCGTCTATGGCTTTTTGACTGGAGTACGTATAGTCGCTGAATGCATGATCGACTGAATTTACCGGGAAGCGTACAGCAGCTCCCGTTAACTTATGATTGACCTGCTGAACATAAGCCAAAAGTTTGACAAATCCTTTTCGCAATGTAATGATGCGGCCTTGACATTTTGAAAGCCTTCGGATTTGATCAAAAAAATCAAAATAACTTATGTTGATACCACCAAGTATATACGTTTCGCCTGCCCGTCCCTTTTCCATAGCCAGGATGTGACCATCCACAACGTCATCAATAAAAGCAAAACAAAGCTTGTATGTTCCCGGGTACGGGATAAAAGTTATTTTTCTCTTCAGAAATGTCTCAATTATAGCATTGGCCGTAAGCGAGTGCGACGTTTGGCCCGGACCATATACTTTCGATGGGCTGACGATCACAGGACTGATACCCTTGCCCACATAACTTAATACTACCTCTTCCGCCAGTTTTTTTGATCGATCGTAATCGATTTGAAATGGAATTTTTCGTGTATCATTTTCAGTAATGGGTATCGTTTCGGCTGGCCCGAATACGCCGCTGGTGCTCGTAAACACAAATTTCTCGACCCCGGCCCGTATAGCTGCGTCCAATAGTTTGCGTGTTCCCTCAACATTTACATCATAAAAGTCAGAAGGGTTCTTTGCCCACGCGCCGACTTTAGCTGCAACGTGGTATACCTGGGTGCAGCCCTGGACAGCTTTTTCGAGGGAGTCTTCATGGCATGTGTCTCCAATAAAGGCGGTAATATTTGGATGACGAAATAATTTTTTTACGTCACCGGAGCGGAACATTGCGAGTACCTGGTTTCCCTGCTTGGCAAGAGTATGTGCCAGCTTATTACCAATATATCCCGATGCGCCAGTGACCAGCACTTTCATAAGGCAGGCGATTTGGTCATTAACCTATTCGTCATAATAATCTCGTATGAAAGTGTCAATGTTAGATGAATAGCGGCGGCCGGCCAGGCAGCACCCTGCCATATGCATAAAAAGCAAAGCAATAAACCAAATGGAACACAACCTACCACTTCTTTTCTTCCGTTCACAATATGTAATAGCGTGTAGAGAGCTACATTTAATAAAAGAGAAATTGGAATCCCAAACCTGGCGATGCTGTCGTTTAACAGGAAGCCGCGGAACCAGATTTCATATGAAACTATAAATATTCCACGCGTAACAAAATAAATAAGGAGAAAAGAACTCGCGGGTATCGCAGAAGCAAAGCCACCGGCGGCATTCGATCCATATTCTTTCTCTACAAGGCGTGGCGAAACAACCAGCAGAATAACCAGCGCAAGGATCACGATCAGTGAGGGCCATTTTAGAATCCCGGTACTATCATAAAGTGCCACCGCTGAATAATGATTTGAGAAAAATGGTAGAATTCCGAAAAGAAAGATTCCCGCAAGATGAAGACCCAAAAGCAGGGAGAGATTTTGCGTAAACCCATTACTGTTAAATAACCGGTTAGAGTTGCGCATCCAGCTAAAGCAAAGCAAGCCAAAAAATAAGAAATAGCTTATGGCATAGGGCAGCAGCACGGACATCCCGTAACTCATGGTGGAAAAGTTTGGTCTCGTTAACTAAAGTGTTCGGCCGATAAGGAAGGATAATGTCGCGAAAACTTCATATCACCGATCCGAGGGTTGTGATAAAATTCGACTATGTGTGAATGTAAAAGCTTTTTGGGTGATTTCAAAACCAGTACAGAATACTTATACAGACCTTGATTGATATCAAGTCGTATGCAATATTGTGGTCACAGGATAAATTTGAAAGATGATCCCGATAGCCACCGGGCCGAAATCCGGGAGAATCTATTACTATTTCTAATTTCGGAGTCATGTATCCGGATTTTATCCATTTACACTAAATAACTCCACTTCGGTTTCTTTTCCCCTTAGAAGTACAGTATCGACCTTTTCCCATTTGAATGCATTTACCTGCTTGAGATGTTGCATAAGACTGCCGGATACAAGACAGTCACGTTGATATTTGTTACATTCATGCTGGATACGGGACGTCGTGTTGAGTACATCACCATTGTAGACGATCTCGCGTTTCAAATCACCGATCTGTGCGGTTATTACTTTTCCTAAATGCACCCCTGCTTTGAATTGTGGCCTGAATCCAAAATCCCTCCAATACTCATCGCTTTTCTGAAGCAGAATTTCCCTGAACAAAAAGAATAATTTAAGGCAGTTTGAATTTTCAAGCCCATCTTTCATTTCCCAGGTTAGTACCACTTCATCTCCCACATATTGATAGATTTCAGCTTTTGTTTTAAGCACCGGCTGTGAGATCTCGTGAAAGAGATCATTCATCAATGTGTAAAATCGTATATGCCCGAGGTGCTCCGCCGCCGCAGTGGACGATTTCATATCCAGGAACATGAATATCCTCTCTTCTTCGCGCGGTTTATGGTATTTTCCGCGTATGAATTTCCATAAAACCCCTTCTCCAAGCAGGCTGTTTACCTGCAACAGGAATACGAGCAAACTATAGATCGCTAGTGTATAGATGACCAGTATCAACTGGGTGGGAGATACCAAATAAACCCAAAGCTCCTGTACTTTACGACCCTCGGCGAGGCCCATGATGAGCATGAGTACAATGGTGACTCCGTAAATAACCGCGGTATACGTCACCGCTTTGAAGACAAGCATTTTTGAAAATGACCATCGCCGCAACAATTTGGTTTTCGGAAACAGGAATAATTCCAGCACGCCAAATGCCAGCCCAAGCGGAAATCCGACTATCACGCTCCTGAAATCAAGTACCTTATCGTCGATGACCTGGTATATCATCCCGGCAATTGATGTGAACAGGCAGATCAACGCCAGGTTCTTCAATTTTCTGCTGAGATCAGGTCGCATAACTTAATTTTTTTAAGATCCCGACGATTTTCAATAGGTAGACTTGAACTGAGCAATCACTAAAGTACAAAATAAGTCAGGCAGAAATTCCGCAATAAAATCTGGACAGCCTCTTGGTTTAAATCCTGAATACTATTTCTGAACCACACCTGCCTACCGGCCTTGCTTCGCCGACGCTTGGCAAAGGCGCAGCAGGCAGGTAGGACATAGAACACAATAGAATAACCTTTAGGTTAAATTAATCCGTTTCCTCGTTAATTGGGGTCAGGATTGCGATCTAGTTTTCTTAAATTCGGGTAACCTGTGCCCAACTTTAAACCTTAAACTTTAAACTTGAAACCTTAAGTGAAGTATGGAACAAAAAACAATGGCAGCTACGATGGCGCCTACTATGGCACCCAACAATGCTCACAAAGACATTCCGGGTAATCCCTCCACTGCCAAGAGCAGTGCAGTAAAATTAAATGACCGGAGCAATGGTATACCGCTTCGGGTATTAAGTGAAGACGACTGGAGTTTCTGGATCAACAATGGATATGTTGTGGTGAAGAATGCAGTGCCACGTGAGCAGGTAGCTGCCACGGCAAAGTTTATCTGGGAATTTGAAGAAAAAGATCCCAATGATCCTGAAACGTGGTATGCCCCGCCGCGTGCCGAGATACTGATGAAAGAGCTTACCAATACGGGGATGGTGGAAGTGTATAATAACCAATTTTTATGGAACAACCGGATGAATCAAAAAATATACGATGCTTTTGTTGACATCTGGGGCACCGAAAAACTTTGGGTAACCATTGACCGTGCTAATCTCAATTTCCCAATGCGACCGGGTTTTGAATACAAGGGCTTTATTCATTGGGACTATGATCCTGAAACAAAACCAGTGAACGTGCAGGGTGTGCTTGCATTAGCCGATCAAACCGATGAAAACATGGGTGGATTTCAATGTGTACCCGAATTGTTCCGCACATATGACACATGGAAACTGACGCAGCCTGAAGACCGCGATCATTTCAAGCCCGATGTATCCGGATTTGACATTGTAAAAGTAAAATTGGAAGCGGGCGACCTTTTAATTTTTAATAGCCTGGAGCCACATGGTATCAGGCCAAACAGGAGTGGCAATAAGGTCCGCATTGCCCAATACATTTCCATGATGCCGGCTGAAGAAGACAATGAAGCCCTTCGCCAATGGAGAATTGCTTCATGGAAAGAAAGGAATGCACCCGAAGGTTATGCCTTTCCCGGTGATCCCCGCAACTGGGAAAAAACAAAGTACGGGGTTGCTGAATTAAATGAACTTGGTAAGAAATTGCTGGGCCTTGAAAGTTGGTAAACCGTTTATCACTTTATTAGCAACTAAAATCCAGGTGTATAAAAAATATGTTTCCCTAATTATCATCAATCGTAAAAGCATCTTGGACGGGTAAATTAGCAGAGATTAAGATTTTAGAAAAGTTGATTAATGCCCAAGCCGCAGCGAAATAAAAATTCGGTGACAACAGAGGGACATTTCGCGATTGACAGGTCGTCGTTCAATCGGTACTTCTTCACTCACTACCATAACTTATAAGGTATCGAAAATCCCGTCCTCGATACCCAATCGTGAAAAATGCAGGGCCGGGAATGTTTTTTTGCCATTTGGCTTAAAAAGTTACAGGCAACGATGTGACGTTCCGCAGTGTCAATTGAAGAAAGTATTCAGATGAGGCTCATTTTACTTGTGATAATTGTAGTGTTTGCAACCTGCACAAAGCCTGTCCAATCAAATGGCTGTCCTGAAACCGGTACAATTAAGAAAGGCAGTACCCTTGGATTGTGGTGCACAGAAGTAACCTTTATTGTGACAACAGGTGGCTCGATAATTCAACCTGTAATGGCAGCGAATCTTTTAAATGGATTTTCAGAGGGAGACAAAATTACTTTTGGTTACCGGGAAGTTTTTCTTGGCATGGTAAGTTGCGGCGACAATATAACAACTGTTGAGCTGCTTTGTGTCGAACGATCATCGGAAAAGCAGTAATGATTTAGATGTTGCGAAAGCAAATACTAGGTCAAAGTGCCAGGGCTACCAATTCGCCCGCGTGTCCCGGGGCACCTACTGCTAAAACTATGTATTGTTTACCATTGATCGAATACGTCATGGGAATACCTGTTTGATTGGCCGGCAATTCAAGCTCTGAAACGATTTCACCGGTTGCCTTGTCATAGGACCTGAACTTATTCCCTCCGCCTCCATCTGAAGCATACAGACCTGATCCTTCACCCGCAAACAACAACGTTTTTGTTACGAGCATGCCCACACGATCGGGTAAACCAGTTCGTGGAATTTTGATCCCTTTTAATTCAGGAATATCTTTTACCCATCCCGGCGTATCGCCATTTGGCACCATCCATTTATGATTACCGCTATTTAGATCAATGGCAGTGATTCTTCCGTAAGGTGGCTTCACCAGTGGAAGACCAAAGGGCCCGATCCGCGAGCTTCCCATAAATGCTACATAATCCATATCTGATATATCGGGTGCAGACTCCAGACTCATTGGCCGCAGCACCGTGCTTGACGAAACAAACAAGGTCCCGCTTTCGGGGTCGAATACACCTCCCTGCCAATTGGCGCCACCAACAGCATCAGGGATCATCAAAGTACCGAGGTTGTTCGGAGGATTATACACAGTAATAGGAGTAAATATTGGTCCCTTCTTATACTTAGTTGCAATTTGAATTGCCTGCTTTTTTATTTCAGGTGTAAAGTCTACTAAAATATCTTCTGAATATCCCTGTACATCAAAGGGAGCCGGTTTTGTTGGGAACGGTTGCGTCGGTGAAGTCCATTCTCCTTTGACATCGCTCTTTGGAACAGAGCGTTCTTCAATCGGCCACACAGGCTTTCCCGTTACCCTGTCAAACACAAATGCAAATGCCTGCTTCGTAAGCTGCACCACCGCTTTTATCGGTTTGCCGTCAACTGTTATATCTGCTAAGATCGGGGGCGCAGGCAAATCGTAATCCCAGATATCATGATGTACCAATTGATAATGCCATACTTTTTTGCCTGTCTTTGCATTTAAACAAACCAGGCTTTGAGAGAATAAATTAATTCCGGGCCTGTGGCCACCATAAAAATCACCTGTAGCTGCTTCGATCGGCAAGTAAACGTAACCCAGTTCGGGATCGGCAGAAAGTGGTGCCCAGGCGCCGGCATTGCCTGTGTAAGTCCAGCTGTCTTTTTCCCACGTTTCATTGCCTTCTTCACCGCGCTGTGGTATCGTGTGAAAAATCCACAACTGCTTACCGGTTTTGACATCGTAGCCCATGATATCTCCCCTTGTTTGCTTTTTGGAAGCAGGAGCAAGACCCACGGGAAAACTGGCCCCCATAATGATCACATCATCTACAATTATTGGAGGCGACGTAGAACCTATCGTTGCGGTAAGCGGGTTAACCTGCGAACCCATACCTTTTCTTAAATCCACTATACCATTGTTGCCAAATGATGGAATCAAACGACCTGTTTGGGCGTCCAATGCGATTAGTTCAAACCCTGGTGTAATGTATATCACCCTGTCCTTTCCTTTTTCAGGCGATGACCAGTACGCAACTCCCCTTCCTGAATTTTGGCGGGGTACAGATAGCTTACGCTCTTTTTCATCAAAACGGAATGTCCATAAGGTTTCCCCGGTTTCGGCATCAATGGCTGCAACTGACCGATTCAACCCGGCAGTGGTAAACAATATGCCCTTTGCCATCAGCGGAGTAGATTTAAAATAAAACTCGGGAGCTGGACCAAAGTTGTCGGTCTTCCATCGCCAGGCAATTTTCAGGTTATGTACATTTTGCTTGTTGATTTGGTCCAGTGAAGAATAGTTAGTGCTTGCATAGTCACCGCGATGCTGCAGCCATTCTGCTTCAATCGTCGGTGGTTTCGGATTATAGGCCGGTGGCGTAAACCGGAGACTAACCCTCGATGCTGCAGGAGGCGAACCGATCCGGATATTTTCCAGCTCTTGCTTTGCTGACGTTAGTGGCACTTCCCCGGGAGGGAATTCATTTGCATTAAGAATAAAAGCTAAAAGGGCGGCATAAGATTCGTCACCCAGGGAATGGGGATTTGATTTTGGCATCGTGGTTTTTGTCACATCAAACAATTCGCCCAGCGATTTATCCTTCCATTTGCTCACAAACCGGTCACCAATCAAAGTGGTGCCCCCTTCAGTACCGCGCAAATCCTTCCCATGACAGGCAACGCAATGACTGGCATACAAAGCCGATCCTTCCTCAACCTGTTTTTTTGAATATACTCCTGTAGTAGCACTGATTTTCGCAGTTGATTTTGAATCACGGCTCCCGCACGAAAAAAAAGTGAGGCCCGCAATTAATAAACCGGCTAAAGATTTTACGTATTTCATTTGGTCATTGATGGGGCTGGCCCATCATTGTTATTTAAACAAGACAATACTCCCGCTTCCCTGCAATATCTTAAAGTCAATATGATCTGCTTTTGTCTTTTTAATGAAGAGATCAAAGTCTTTTGGAGTGTCGTTTGCAAATCGCGGTAACATGACAAGGGTTTTCGACACCGGGTGCAAGAAATCGTCCCAGTGCAGTGGAATTAATAACGCAGGTTTGAGCGTACCCACAGTTTGCTGGTAAAATTTATCCTGCCATGCCTGTTCTTTTTTTGCAACGGTAGCAATTCCCATAAAAAGAACATCTGCTTTCAAACTATCCAATGCTCCTTCCAAATAATTGGGGCTTGGTTTGACATAAATACTCTTCCCTTTGTGCCTAATGTAAAAATCATATGAGCCTCCTTCGGAATACGCTTTCACTTTCGCCGGCTGATTTAACGGTTTGTCAATTACGACTCCATCATCTTTTAATGCATTACCGGGAGAATGTTTTGACGAGAAGACTTGTACTGTAAAGTCTCCGAATTGCAACTCCTGGTGTGGTTGAAACAATGACAATTGTTCCTCTTTCAATCCACCTCCCCTGCCAATATTGAGGGTAGAAACAGAGCCGTATAACCTGGCACCGGTTCTTTTTGCAATGTAAGCCGCATCCAATGCGTGGTCATAATGCGAATGGGTGACGAAAACGCCCTTAACCCTGTCCATCTTATAAGTAGTCACGATATCATCAATGAGCGCTGTGTCAGACTTAATTTTTGTGAGAAGCGCACGCCAAAGCGGAGGTCTTGAAAAAAAACCATCAATGAGTAGCTGCGTCTGGCCATCGTCAAAAAGCAAGGTGGACACACCAAAAAAAGTCACCTTTACCTCACCGTTCTTTGGCTGGCCCATATCATTAACGTAATATTCTTTATAATTGTCTATATCGCCTGAGGGCCGGGTCCTGTAAAAAACGAATGAAATAAAAAGCAGAAGAATTATTGCGAGACCAATTAAAATCCGCTTTTTCATACCGGTTGCTTTGGCTACCCGGTCTTTTTATTACTACGCTCGGGCATCAAATGTCGATTTCCCTGCAGGAAATATAAACCGGGTTAACTTTTCCTTATTCCAAATATAATTTATCGCAAATAGAATTGGCCACAAAAATCATTTTTGAGCCAACAGAGTTCGAATGAGTGGAATTTGAAACTACCGCCTTTAGAGAAAAAGAATTTTCAATTTATTGTCTCCATATCTTATCATACGAATAATTGGAAAATAACAATTTTTCATAATCTTCTCTCGTGTATGAGTATGGCTTTGTTTTACCAGGATCATCCACGTGGAAGGAATCACCGGCGTCTTTATGGAGATATATTTTCCCGGTTTTTACATCATAGCGAAAAGTAATGATGCGCGTCCATCTCCAGTTGCTGCCACCATAATGCTCAATTGAGAAAAAATTATTTTTAACCGTCATTCCTGCATAAGGATCGCCAAAAACACCGCCGCATCCTTTGCACAACACCACGCTGTCATTGCGGGCGGCGAGCTCGTATAATTTTTTTTCCCCACCCATTAATACAAGCAGCGGTCTTACTATGTCTCCGTTATTTTCCTCGTGGTTGTTTTTGAGGATGACCAGCAAATCCCTCCTCCCGTCTTTGTTCATATCGCCGGACGCGCTGTCTAATATTGAGTAATCTGCAGGAATGAAAGAGCGCAATGTTTGAGGCTGGCCAGAGGAATTAAGCGCAAATAGCAGAATAACGAATATTGCAAAAAGCAGGCGTATCATATTTAGAAAGTATTTGAATTTACAACCTGGTCCCTGGAAACCCAAAAAAGTGACGGCTCATCTAGCGGTCTGCTGTCAAGCACCACTAATGGCCATCACTCGGCTGACTGTTCGCCAGCGGCTTCTCACAGAAGGGGATTTATACAGACAAACAACAATTTTTTAGATACTGGATTCTGGATACTAACATCCAGTATCCAGCATCCAGCATCCAGCATCTAGCATCTAGCATCCAGCACTACCACGTGGTTTGTTTAAAGTAACTTCCTGCTGACGTTCGATCCTGGCTAAAGCGGACCACCATCCACTCCTGGCCGCTTGCGTCTTTCTCCATTGTCCAGTAATAAGTAGCTGCTTTTAATTCTTCCGGTTTGGCGGCACGATCAAAATTGCTGCCGGCGGCGCATGAATAAAATCCCCGGTAATTCCCTTTATCGGGATATATAGTGAACGACTGGTCGGCGTCGTTAAATTTCACCCTTCCTTTCTGGTAAGTGAATGCTTCGGTACTGCAATAACCCGTATGTGTTTTGATGATGAGGAAAAATTCAGCTTCGCCGTTTTCACTGAAATTGAAAGCCACGGACCGCGTATAAGGATTGCCAATATATTTTTTTCCATCATAGGTCCACCAGTTGCTCATTGAAAATGTACCATTCAGCCATTTGCCGGTGAGCTGGTGTGGAGTGCCCGGATCGATGACCGGATCTTTCGGGCCATTACCGGCGGCGAATCCTAAAAACATAATTAACGAAGCAATGCCAGCGAGCATGTATTTTTTTGTTTGCATGATTTATTATTACTTATAGGTTTGAAATTAAATATTTAGTGCCGGCACTTATGCCACCATTGTCCCGGTAAACATTTCAAGCACCTTGCGAAAACGATCATTCGGCAATTCTTTTTCTGCAATGCTGTAAAGTTGAGCAAACACCTGCCAGGAAGCTGTCGTCTCCACAGTTTTCAGCCAGTTGCTTATCTCTGCATTGCTTAAACCACGCATCATCCATGATGTGGTCAGCATTGCTTCATCATCTCTCCGTGACCTCATAATCCGTTTACTGATGGCTTCGATCTCTTCGTCGGAATAGTACCTCCACAAAATTTCGTTCAGCACACCTTCCTCGTTGGTCATATGTTCCAGGTTATATACCATGAACTCCTGGAAAGCGCGAACAATGGCCTTGCCTGTTTCCGTTTTTGAATCAGGCTTTACAGCGTGGTTATGCGCGATTAGCGAATCCACCAGCTTCTCTGACAGTGACTGATTTTTTAAATGCTCCATCGTGAACACGTCAACGAGCGAGGGTTCATACGCCTGGATGGCAGGGAAAATAAAATGATCTTCATGAGCTGTATGCGCATTGATCATTTCTGCCGTAGTTCTTACTTTCTTAACGGCTGTATCAGACTGGTCGATGTCTGCGAAATGAGTTTGCTGCAGGGTCAGCGCCGTGTCATACAGCATCGCCCTTAATCCTTTGTGTATTTGATTAAAAACATTGATCCTTGACATAGAGTTATATTGATTTTTCTTTTTGATTTAGTTGTTTGATTGTATCAGGCTGCAGCTTCTTTGCTGATAAATGTAGTTTTGGCCTTTGCGCGTTTGTTGAACAGTGCCCCGATATAACTGGCACCAAGTTCGCCCGGATGATATTGGCGGAACTCTTTGCTTAGTCTTTGTACGTTTTTCCTGTACGCATGACAGCGCAACACTTTCTCAACTGCTTTTTTGATTCGTGCTGCAGACGGTCTTTCTGTTTTAAGGTTAATCCCCAATTTGAAGTACCCCACCCTTGCACATATTTCATTCTTTCCTTCGTGCACGCCCGCAACAACCATGGGTAGTTTATTTTCAATGCCCAGCATTACGCCGCCATAGCCGCCATTCGTGATATAAACTTTTGTGTACGGCATGATACTGTCGAAAGGAATAAAATCTTCAATGATGATGTTGGAATAAGGAAAGCGCTCTTTCAATTCCCCAGTTTTCGACCCGCCGGTGGTGCACACAACCAGCGTATCTGTATTCTTAAATGCTTCGAGCGTAGGCACCAGCAATTTCTCAACATCTTTTTCCACCGTACCCTGCGTCACCGTAATGACTTTTTCAAACTGCGATAGCCGGATATCTGTACAACGCGAAGACTGTTGCCCGGCAGAATAGGGTAACAACGAGCCAATAAACCGGATGTTAGATCCCATATCTGAACGACGGTATTCAAAACCCGGAGTCCCGCTTTGCAAGTACAGGTCAGATGCTTTTACATTAATATCAAAGACATTGGAGCGGTTATGCTCCACACCGTAGCTATCAAGAATTTCATGGCACGCATGGTTGGCTGCCCTGAAAAACAGTTTGTCGGTAAGAATGCGCAGCGCCCATTGTTTCATCCTCCCCAAAGTCGAGTAGGATGGTGTAAGACCAAGGCCTGTTGGAGCAAGATCACGCGATGTTTCGATAAGCGGGACAATTCCAATACCGGTCACGGGAACATTAAAGGTTTTTTTGATTATAGGAATGGCGCTAAAAGTACATTCGGCTACCACCATATCAAATGGAAATGTCCTGTAGATATCCTTCATGTCTTCGATAAACCGTGGTGCCTGCCGGATGAACACATGGATCATGTCATGCAACAGCTTTTTTATTTGACTGTTCAGCTTTTGACGGCGCGGAAAAAGTTGATCGAGATTTTCACCGGTCACTTCAACGGCTCTTTGAAAAGGGAAAAGTGGGATGCCCAGTTTTTCCAACTTGGGTGCATAGGAAGCGCCGGTGTACCAGCGTACATCAACACCGCAGGTTTGAAGGTACTTAGCCAATCCTGTCAGTGGATTTACATGCCCGTCAGCAGGCATAGTTGCAAAAAGAATTTTTTTGCCCGCTAATGCTTCCAGGTTAGCATTGCTTTTCATACGTAAGGTTTAATGGTTAAAATGATTTTGATTTGAATGTAAATATGCGATCAATCCTTTGCGTAGTAAATGAGCCGCTGAATGAATTGGTATGATTTGCGAACCAGTTGACAAAATGCCTTTCATTAGCCTACAATTCATTCGCTGTTTTGCGCATTGCATCGTACCCTTACCCAGTTCATCCCTGTAAACACTCAATTTGCAGCATCATTGTCTATATTTGGCGCTCGTGAGGATTTGTTATTGAAAAGACGACACCTGCATATATTTCTGTGTTTATTTCTGGCGGTCCGTGTTGCCGGTCAGGGTCCGCGTCAATATACATTCACGCATTATGGCGTGTCTTCCGGGCTCGCATCAAATGAAGCAAGCGCCAGTCTCCAGGATGAACAAGGTTTTATTTGGATAGCCACCAACAATGGCCTGCAGCGTTTTGATGGACATCGTTACCTCAACTTCAGGCACGAAAAAACTGATTCCACTACTATTCCGAACAACTATGTAACCAACCTTTTGCTTGATAAGAAAAAAAACCTGTGGGTTCTCACCGGCGATGGAAAGGTGGGAATTTTCAATAAAAAAAAATTTACTTATGAGGAGGTGGCGGTAAAAATAAAGGACCCGCGCCTGCTGACCGTTGAAAGAGAATTGGTCGAAGACGAACAGGGAAACCTGTTCCTCATTTTTCACAATAACGAATTTCTGACCTGGAGCGGGCAACGAAAAGAATTTGCCGCTACCCATAACTTCATTAATCTTCCACCCGACTTTAAAATTGTTGACATCATTCAACAACCGGGGACTAAAAAATACTGGCTGGGAAGACGCGAAGGGCTGGCGGTATACAACCTCGAGACCAAACAATTAAGTTATTGGGGTCATAATATCGAAAACGAACCGCTGATCGAAAAATTTGGCACCGTTCCAACACCCTATAATTTTCTTTTTGATTCTAAAAACCGCCTTTGGTTTGATACCTGGCTTGGAAGCCCGGCAATATTCTGCTATGATCTAAAAAAAAATGAACCGGTACTGGAACAATTTTATCTCGTTCCCATAATTGAAGGCTATCACGAAACAAGAGGATTCCTGGAACAAAGTGATGGCACCATATGGATCATGGGTCTTAATTGCTTTGCCCGCTATCTCGAGAAAGAAAAGAAATTTTTGGCTGTGTCCAATGGCTACCAGAATGAACAAAGCATAGATTATGACAAAGTAACAAGCCTGTTTGAGGACAGGGATCGCAACATTTGGGTGACGACGAACAATAATGGAGTATACAGTTTTAATCCTTCCGAACAATTTTTCTCAAATATCAGGCCCATCAACCGGGTTAACAATCTGCCTGCCAAGGGTTCGGTTATGTCGTTTATGCTGACAAAGCAGCGCACATTGCTTGCCGGGGTATGGGGTGATGGCCTTTATCGATATGACAGCAATTACAGGATGGTACCGCTAAATATCAAAGGCATTGACGATCTGAAATCTCCTGTGATATGGGGAATGGCAATATCACCCGATAGCAATACGATTTGGATGAGTGCGCAACCGGGGATCTATGCCATTGACCAAACGACGCAGTCTGCAAGATTTTATGACCCGGGGATGCTGAAAGGCAGAACGCTCCGGCAGATAGGGGTAGACGAGCTTGGCAATCTTTGGATCGGAACACAAAGCATTGGCATAGTTAAATGGACGGCCAAAAAAGGCGAAAACAATTTTGAAGAAGGCCTCGCAGTTTATTCAGCCATTCCCCCTTCTGCCATACTGAAAATTTTAAGAGATACAAGGGGCTATATATGGGTCGGGACTTCGAGCGCAGGCGCTTATGCTATTGACCCGGTTTCAAATAAGATTGTTCTTCACCTGGGCACGGAAGAACCAATCGAGAGAAAACTTCCAAGGAATGGGATCAATGCGATGATGCAATACGATGATTCAACAATGGTGATAGCCGCCGGTGATTTATATTTCTTCAACTCAAAAAAAGGAGTGATCGTAAAAAAAATCAGTATGCCGGAGACCGCTACAGGCAATATTTCGTCAATGGAAAAAGACAGGAGCGGGTATATCTGGCTATCGCACACCAATGGACTCTTTCGCATCAATCCGCGCAGTGAAATCTTCATACATTTTGACCGAATGGATGGCATAGCCAATGACCACTTTGTTTCCGCAGCGTCTTACCGGTTACCAAGCGGACGTCTCATTTTTGGAGCGGACAATCAAATGGTAATTTTTGACCCTTTAAAAGTTACTATAAATGACCCGGCCCCGGATATTGTGATTACTGGCTTCAAACTAATGAACCAGTCCCTGCAAGTTGATTCATTGCTGAAAAAGGACCGCATTGAATTGGCACCCGAATCAAATTCCATTGTCATCGAATTTTCCGGCCTGAGCTATGGTCGCTCATACAGTACTAAATACATGCTGGAGGGCCTCGACAAGAACTGGATTATTACAGGCAACAACAGTGAGGCTGTGTATTCGTATCTGCCACCGGGCAACTATACGTTCCTGGTAAAGGGTGAGGATGCTGAAGGCCATCCTTCAAAAAATATCACGAGGCTCGTAATTAAAGTGAAGCCGCCTTTTTGGAAAACATGGTGGTTTCTTGGCCTTGCTGCTTTCGCCGCCGTAGGATTTTTTTACTGGCTCGACAAACAAAGAACGCTTAAAATAAGGGCCACAGAAAGCATACGAACAAGAATTGCTACAAGCCTCACCGAAGACATGAGCAATTCATTAAGCAGCATTAATATTTCAAGCGAGCTGGCAAAAAACAAAATTGACAGCGACCGGGAACGAACCAGGGAATACATTTCCCAGATCAGCGATGCCAGCAACAGGATGGTGCAATCAATGTATGACATGGTTTGGAGCATCACGCCTGGCAATGATAACCTTGCCGACACTATTGCGCGCATGAAAGAGTTTGGAGTCGATATTGAAAACACCTACGATGTCAGCCTGATCTTCGATATTGACAAAGAAGCGATGAAGTTGCAGCTGGATATGGAATACCGGTATGAGTTACTGTCTATATTTAAGGAAGCGGTGAGCAACGCTGCACGTCATGGCAACGCCCGTCACATCCAGGTTAGCATGAGATATAAAAATCCCAAGCTTATTATGCTCGTTGAAGATGATGGAAAAGGTTTTGATAATCCGGAATGTGCGTTATTAGGACGAGGCATTACTGATATGAGAAGACGGGCTGCTGCTTTTGACGCTTCCCTCCACATCGAATCCAACATTAACACGGGCACGATTGTAAAACTGGAAATGACAGTTTGAAGTTTAAGGTTTAAGGTTTAAAGTTTAAGGTTTGAGGTTTGAGGTTAAGTGTTGCAAAAAAACGAAATCCAACCTTGAACATCGAACTGAACCTCCAACCAACCTCGAACCTCAAACCTCGAACCTCAAACAACTATTTGCCCATCCATTTTTTAAAATCCGCTACTTTTTCGCGGCTGACAATAGATTCTTTGTCTACGGCAGGCTTAAGGTGTAGCAGGAGGCGGTTGCCGAAGTAATCATGTATTTGGTCAATGCTGGGAATGGAAACATAAAAAGCCCTGCTAATACGGAAATATTTATCGGGATCCAGCATTTCTTCCAGTTCATCCATTGTGTAGTCTACAACAAATTTTTTGTTGTCAAGGGTCTTGAAGAAATTCAGCCGCCCATCGCTATAAAAATAGGCGATCTCGTCAATGTCTACGCTAACAAGTTTTTGGGCGTGTTTGACGAGAAAGCGTTTCCGAAATTCTTTGGGTTGCAATTTTTGCTGCAATTCTTTTACAAGATTTTCTACATTGAGCGGGTCTGCAGAGGGAATACTGCCATACAACGTTTGCATGGTCTTTAATTTGTTCAGCGCCGCTTGCAGGTCCTCTTTCTGAACGGGTTTCAGCAGGTAATCAACACTATTTACTTTAAATGCTTTGAGTGCATATTCATCATATGAAGTAGTAAAGATCACTGTGCTCTTAACGTCGACCTTATCGAATATTTCAAAGCTTTGGCCGTCGGCCAGCTCAATATCCATCAGGATAAGGTCAGGTGCAGCATTTTGTTGAAGCCAGGCAACGGACGACCGGATACTGTCGGCTACTCCGACCACCTCGGCAGTGCTGTCCACACTTTCTAAAGTTTTCCGGAGTTTTTTTACAGCCAATTCTTCATCTTCAATAATTAAGACTTTCATACTCTTTGTTTTTTATGTGTAGCGGCCAGCAAGATACTTTAAGGACGTATACGACAAACAGCAGTCCTGCCCGCCTGCCAAATTATGCGAATGAATTGAGGATTTCCGGTATTAACTGTTTGATGTTCGATGTTTGAGGTATGTCGGAGATGGTAATAAATTCGAGGGATTAGGCTGAACCTCAAACTGCAAACCTCAAACTTCAAACATTTAAGCCTCTGAAGGCTGGATCAGGGGTACGACCACCGCGAATTCTTTTCCATCATCCCGCACGCTTATCTCCTCTTTTTTCATCAGGCGATATTTCTTCACAATATTGGTTAGTCCTACCCGGTTGGACGACACCTGCCGGTCTTTTCGCTGCAGGTTATTGGCTACAACCAGCTTGCCGCTGTTGGTAGTCATTATCATAATATGGAGCGGGCTATCTTTTAAAATAACATTATGCTTCACGGCATTTTCCACCAGCATCTGCAGGGTAAGGGGTGGTATCTGGTAGTTCCGGTATTTGTCACTGATACGTGTTTCCAAAGCCAAACTGTCGCCATATCTTGTCTTCAGCAGGTGAAAATAGGAAGTGATAAACTGCATTTCCGAATCAAGCGAAGTAAGACCGTCCTCATTGGTGCGCAGTAGATAGCGGTACACTTTGCTCATTTCATCCAGGAATTTTTCGGCCTTTTCAGGATCATCGCCGATCAGGGATGAAAGCGAGTTGAGGCTATTGAAAAGAAAATGAGGGTTCACCTGTCCTTTAAGGCCTTCCAGCTGGCTTTGCAGGTTTTCTTTTTTTAGCTGCTCAGACTCATCCACTACCTCGCGCCATTTTTCATAAAAAGCTGCACCCTCGTTAAAACTGGTCGCAAGGAGGTTACACACAGCCCCGATCACCAGCACCCATGGGTAGTTTTCCATTTTTACCGGCATCCCTTCGATACCTATATAGTCGTAACCGAAGAATAACACCGTTATCGCCACGACCATGATAGCGATAAAGCAAAGCAGTTCTATTCCAATTCGCTTAAATGCCTGGCTGTATTTGGGAAATCTATTAAGCAATATCGTGGCGGTCATGCTGCAAAGCATATAAACAATGAGTACTACAGTTGCAGTAACCAAAGTGGGAATCAAAAAATTACCCACCGTCTTGAAATAGGGCCGGCCAAAAATATAGTAGTTGATGGCAATCGCGACGGGCGGTATTACCAGGACGCCAATTAACTTTTCCTTGCTGTTGTAGTTAAGCATTTTCATATTGTATGCCAAGTCGCCCATGTGCCTGCTGTAATTTATCTTTTTGGCTAATACATGCGCCCTGGCTGCACATGAACTGTCATTTTGAGGGATGAATTGTCATTTTTAACGTATGAATTGTAAAACTTATAAGTCCGGCATTCAGCATTTAGTAACTAGCATCCAGCATGTAGCACTTAGCCTCTAGTATCCAATATCTAGGATCTAGTATCCAGCTGAATCCCCATTTCGAGGGATATAAAATACTCTGTTTGGCGATTGTTAAGGCCTTATTACAATAGCATATTTGCAATGCAATGTTTAATAATACCTATCAAACATATTTTAAACCATTAAACTTTATTTATGAAACTAAAATTTTTTTTATCACTCGTTTCAATGGCAACAGCCGTTTTATCCGTATCAGCGCAAGGCGAACAGGCGCTGACGGTAAACGCAGGTAATCATGAAAACATCGTGATTTCAAATGACATGCATGTAGTATTGTTGTCGGCACCTGCAAATGAAACATCGTTTTCAATGTCTGCTGAAGCTGCAGAATTGCTGAGTCTCAGGTTATCCCGGAATACGCTTCAAATCTCCCAGGGAGCAAAAAAGGCAAACACGGTGTACCTGTCCGTTACGAATCTTAAAACATTAAGGGTCGAGAGCAACAGCCAGGTTGAAACCATAGGCATATTAAATACACCTAAAGTGGAAGTATTTGTAGATAGCCGGTCGAGAGCACATTTGAGAACAAACGGCATTATCAATGCGCACGGATTGGATGATGCAGAGTTACATATAAAATATAAAACTCCGGTACCCGTAGCAAAGCGATAAGAATTTTTACGGAAAACTTCAATTAATAATTAGATTAAGCATTTTTTATAACAGGCTGGCTTTAGTTTGTGTGTGGTGGTTTTGAACAATCCCGAGGTCGCTCGGGATTTTTTTTGGCATCCCCACTTTCGGGGAGACGGGCCATTATTTTGGTGATTGGTGCGGTTTTCTGCAAAAATGAAATTTGTCAGCCTTTATAAAAAACCAAAATCATTAAACCTAAACGTTATGAAAAGACTCGAGTCTAAACTCTTTATTATCCTTTTAGCGTGCTTTGCTCCCATTCTTAACACCAGTTGTACCAAGGATGATAATTCCACTATTGAGCCGCCCACAATCATTGCTGTTACCGGTGATATCAACGCAAGCCTCGATCAATTCAGGCACCTTCTCGGCGACCAGCTGAATACAACTCCCGGCCACGTTGCCGGCCGCCGCGAAGCTAATTGGGACGGCGTTCCTGAACAGTTGCTGAGCAAAAAACTGCCGGTAGATTTCCTTAACCCCGTAGGTGCCCAGGCAGTCGTTGCCAATCAGCGTGGGCTGGTTTATTCAGCGGGAGGAAATTTCCAGGTCAGCAAGAATAATTTTGCCGAAATAAATCCGACGGCAACAAACCAGTTCTCCAGTTTTAGCGGTGATAAATCCTTTGCCAACACCAGCAGCTCATTGTGGGACGTGGAATTCCAGGTGGCAGGAAAAACAGAAGCCGCATTCGTCAGGGGTTTTGGCATCGTATTTTCTGACGTGGATCTGCCCCACAGCACGTCGATGGAGTTTTTCAGTGACCAAAGATCATTGGGTAAATTTTTTGTGCCTGAAAAAAATGGCAGCAACTTTTCTTTTCTTGGTGTTTATTTCAAAAACGAAAAAGTGACCCGCATCATCGTCACACATGACGGCCATCTTGACCAGGGACAAAAAGATATTAGCGATAACGGTCCGGCAGATCTTGTGACGATGGATAATTTTCTCTGGAATGAACCGGTAAAAAAATAAAACGATTATTGTACAATGGTGAGTCAAATTAAAACTGCGTAAAAGATATTTTTTTGGGAGGTTAGGGTATCCGTCTTCTTTTCAACAGGGACGGATTTTTTTATGAACTTTGTCAATTGCCAATGCAAAAACTCATTACATTCCTGCTTATACTGTCGTGCACGTTTTGCTTTGCCCAGCCATCCACGCTGTATTTCAGAAATCTGAATACCGGCAACGGCCTTTCTCAGAATAAAATAAACTGCATTATCCAGGACAAAAGAGGATTTACATGGATAGGTACTGATGACGGCCTCAATCGCTACGATGGTCACCGTTTCCAGGTGTTCCGTCATGATCCGTCCAACAGTGCTACCCTATCAGGCAATATGATTACGGACCTGCTCGAAGATAAAAATGAGATATTGTGGATTGCTACGGCCGATGGAGGTTTAAGCCGATATGACTACCGGCTGCCTCCCGATAAACAATTTCAACAATTCAAGCATTCACCTTCCGATTCTACATCCATACCCGTAAACATCATCAACGCGCTTTTAGAAGATGCATCCGGTGATCTTTGGCTGGCGACGAGTGGCAATGGTGTATTGCGCTTTAATAAGGAGAAAAAAACATTTTCGGAACCCATACGCCGCAAATCGAGAACATGTCTTGACCTCGCTATCGACCATAAGGGAATAATATGGGCGGGAAAACAAGGAGGCGGATTGACAAAAATCGATCCCGCAACCATGAAATATGAAGAAGACGAACGGTACTTTGATGTGTACGCCAAACTGCCGCATATGACCGTTTCCTCCCTTTTCAGGGACAGCAAAAATAATATGTGGATGGGATCGTGGGATAAGGTGGTGTACAGGGTAGACCCTGCAACGCAACGCGAAGACGTGTTTCGGAAAACAGAAGATCCCTTTTCATTTCCGGAAGATGATCCCTTGTCTTTTGCAGAAGACAAAAACGAACATATATGGATCGGGGGCAAATACAATGGGCTTTATTTTTATCACCCCGCCACCGGAAAATTTTTTAATTACCGGCATGATCCAAGTAAGGAGGGTTCACTGGCGGGCAACCAGGTCAATTGCATTTTCATTGATGGCAGCGGGATCGTGTGGTTAGGGACCAACGGTGGTATCAGCATTTATGATCCCGTGCAACAGAAGTTTGCGCAAACATTTCTGCCTATTATAGACAATAACCGTCAAACGATCTATGATTTTCACACGGACGAAAATAACAACGTTTTAATTGGCACGAGTGAAGGATTATACGTAAGAAATGCCACGGACCGCTCGCTTCGCCATTTTCCATTAACGTACAAAAACGAAAAGCTGGCTGTTACAAAATTCTTCCGCAATCGGGATGGGGTTTTATATATCGGCACCCAGGTTTCGGTTTTCAGGCTTAACAAAGATTTTTCTGTCGCGCCATTGCCAAATACGGATAAGGACGTGGTGATGAATCACATTATTGAATCGCGGGTAGTGTCGATGACTGCGGACACTATTGACGGCCATCCCGTGTTGCTCGTTTCTCCCTATGGGCATTACCTTGCTTATTATGACTTTGTTTTGCAGCAGTGGGTATCACGACAAGATAGTATCCGGCAAATCATCAAAAAATTCAATATCAGGGACAACCTGATCCGGGAATTTTTCAAAACCAGCAACGGAAATATCTGGATGGCTACAACCAAATCTGGCCTTGGTGAATGGGCCCGGCACTCGTCTCCCGTAGTTCGTTACTACAATAATATTCCCGGCAATGATTCGAGCATCAGCAACAATCACATATTCGACATCAGGGAAGACAAAAAAGGCAATTTATGGGTCAGCACCTACGGCGGTGGCCTGCACTACTTTAATGTGGATACAAAACAGTTTCAGCATATCACCGCTTCTCACAACCTGGCAGAAGGCATGCAGGTTGATGATAGCGGGAATGTCTGGATGATTGCGAATGGCAACCTCGACAGGTACGACCCCTATCACAAATCATACAGTACTTTCGAATTACCTGACCTTGAGAAAAGCGGAGGTGTTCGCGGATATATTTGCAGGGATGCGAATGGAAAGATGTACATCGCGGGCTCCGGTTATTTTATTGTATTTGATCCAACCCAGGTTCGCGATCTTCGTACAACTCCCCCGGTACATTTTACCGATTTCAAAATATTCAACGATTCCTATAGCCATCTTTTGTTTGAAAAGGAAATCAATCTGAAATATAACGAGAACTTTTTTACTGTTGAATATGCGGCGCCGGGGTACCATGCGGGGTATCCAGTACAGTATTCCCACCAGCTGGTAGGTGTAGATCATAACTGGGTTGACGATGGCTCTAAAAGTGCCGTCAATTACACCAACCTCGATGCCGGCGAATACATGTTTAAAATAAGAGCTACCATAAAACCGGGAGTATGGGAAAACGAAATATCTTCTGTACTCATCCGGATTAAACCGCCATGGTGGCGCACCTGGTGGTTTTTTTCAATGGCGGCGGTGTTTATTGCGTTGGTCATTTATTTTATGTATCGTTACCGCATAAACGAATTATTGAAAAGACAGGCTATCCGCAACAAAATTGCGCAGGACCTGCATGACAATGTGGGTTCAACGTTAAGCAGTATCTCTGTTTATAGCCAGGTGGCGAAGATCTACCAGCAGCAACAGAAATTGGAACCTCTGCAGGATACGCTGGAAAAAATCAGCGCCACATCGAGTGAAATGATATCTGAGATGAATGACATCGTGTGGGCCATTAATCCGCGCAATGATAATATGGAAACGATTTTGCAGCGCATGGAATCGTTTGCCCGTCCCCTGCTTGCATCACAGGAAGTTAAATTCCATTTCAGCTATGTACCGGGCATTCAACACCAACATCTAGAAATGGCCAAACGGAAAAACTTTTATCTCATATTTAAAGAAGCTATCAACAACGCGTTGAAATATTCGGGGTGCAAAAATCTTTGGGTAGATATCAGCCTGCACCACCACCAGCTCGAATTGCTGGTAAAAGACGATGGAAAAGGATTTGATGTCAAAAAAATACGTTCGATGAACACTTTATCCGGGAACGGCGTACGGAATATGGAAATGCGGGCGAAGGAAATGAAGGGCAACTGGAGTATAGTAAGCAGTGATAGTGGCACTATTGTGAAATTGGCATTTCCGATCCCATAACCTTGTTTCTTGTTCCTTGTTCCTTGTCCCTTGTCCCTTGTTCCTTGTCCCTTGTACCTTGTCCCTTGTACCTTGTTCCTTGTGCCTTATACCTATTATCTTAATAGTATCCCCTCATTAGGTGATTGGACACGATGGAAATTTACCAGACATTTGCATAAACAATCGTTTCATGAGCCTCCGCATTGCCATCTTCGACGACAATAAGAACATTAGAGAAAGTATAAGCTTGTTGCTCGCTACCGTTCCCCAGTTTAATGTAGTTGGTTCGTTTTGCCATGTATTGGATTGCATTGACGATGTCCGCGAATCCCGACCGGACATCGTATTGATGGATATTGAAATGCCTGGGATGACCGGGATCGAAGCGGTCAGTAAGATTAAAAAAGAATTTCCCCATATCCAGGTGCTGATGCAAACGGTTTTTGAAGACGATGATCGCGTTTTTGATTCCATCTGCGCCGGCGCTTCTGGTTATATTCTCAAAAACTATTTGAATACAAAACTTGTGGATGCCATCAATGAACTGCAATACGGGGGTTCACCCATGAGTCCCTCGATTGCCCGAAAGGTGTTGAATAAGATGCAGTCCGTCTCTGCAGTGATTAAACCTGAAGAAGCACCCGACTATCGTCTTACTGCCAGGGAGAAAGAGGTGTTGTCCTGTCTTGTCAATGGGCTTAGCTATAAGATGATCGCGTCCGACCTTGGTATTAGTTATGAAACCGTTCGCTCGCATGTAAAAAAGATATATGAGAAGTTGCATGTAGCCTCGTTGACCGAGGTAGTCGCCAAGGCAATAAACCAGCGCATTGTCTGAATTTGACTTTCTTCTTTGTTACAACTTCATATCCCAAACTTCTTCTCAAAAAGGTTGTTTTGTATGACAAGGAAAATGACACAACAGGATTTTCATTTTGTCTATGAATTATACATGCACCCAGAAGTAAATAAGTATCTGCTTTATGAACCTATGAGTGAGGCAGTATTCAATCCCATCTTTGCCGACTTTCTGGAAAAACAAATTATTTACATTTTTGAAGTTGCCGGTCAACCTGCAGGCATGTTCAAACTGGTTCCTTATTCTCATCGCACATCGCATGTTGCTTACGTCGGAGGGCTTGCCATTCACCCTTCACATTCAGGAAAAGGCCTTGGATCACAAATGATGAGCGAAATAAAAGACCTTGCTAAAGAAAAAGGAATGCGCCGCATTGAATTGAGCACTTCTGTCATAAATGACAGGGCCATTCACCTTTATGAAAAAGCCGGTTTTCAAAAAGAAGGAATTTTGAGGAAATACTCCTACCTGGAATCGGAAGACCGATATCTTGACGAAGTCATGATGTCGTGGATTAATGAATAACACTCTATATTTTTAACGAAATGAGTGAACCCTGCCTACCGGCAGGCAGGCACATAGTACATAGGCCACAATAGAGTTCACACTGACTATGTGTGCATTCCTATGTATCTATGTTTCTTATGTGGTTCATTGCCCAATCCATTCGGATGGGGCGTAATTTGATTGATTTATGAAAAAAATTCAGAAACCAAACGACGGAGAATATAATCCTTATGCTATCAAGTATATCAGGTTATTGCCTGATGATGGCCTGGTCTTAAAACATTTAAAGGAAAACTTGAAACGCATGATGTCCTTTATTTTGTCAATTCCTGAAGAAAGGCTGATGTATCGCTATGCAGAAAATAAATGGACCATCAAGGAAATCCTTGTTCATATTATGGATGACGAACGAATATTTATGTATCGGGCTTTGAGGATTGCCCGCAATGATAAAACGCCGCTACCCGGGTTCGAGCAAGACGATTACGTTCCTTATTCCAGGGCAAATGAGCGGAGTCTAACCAATATCTTCAAAGAATATAAGACGGTCAGGAACGCAACTCTCTCATTATTTAACAGCCTGAGCAAGGAGGACCTGGTGCGGGTTGGAACTGCCAACAACCACGAGGTGAATGTTCGGGCATTAGCTTACCATATTGCCGGCCACGAACTGCACCATCTCAACATAATCAAAGAACGATACCTATAATTTCTTGTGATCAATGACCGCATTCTAAATCTGGCGTTTTATTCCATGCATCTTTTTTGAACCATTAATAAGGTGACTTAGCACGTTTTGTCACCCACGCAATTCGTTAAGCGCTTCCACTATCACCGGATTGAGTGATAAGGTTTACCTGTTATGGCAATTTTCATCTTGTAAAGACTTAAATAGGTTTGTCGCCACTTTTAACTATTAAACCTCTTTTATGAAAAAAATTATCGGCCTTTTTCTCATGTTTGCCCTTTGTGGACATTTTTCCCATGGCCAAATGAATTTAAGCCTGCACCATGATGAGGTAGCAGACGAACCCATCGGCACAAACCTCACAATAAAAACTGCCAGGTTGCCAAATGGCGTTTACCTGCAATATGCCGAACAGGGCATTTTTACAGGTACAGCTGTCATATTTCTTCATGGGATCGGAGACTCCTGGCATTCATTCGAACCCGTGCTGAAAGCCCTTCCTGAAAACATACACGCCTTTGCCGTTTCACTCAGAGGGCATGGGGATTCTGAAAAACCCGCGACAGGTTATACCATTAATCACTTCGCCACAGATGTGGATCAATTTATAAAGGTGAAGGAACTTAAGTCTGTCTATGTTGTTGGTCATTCAATGGGTGGAATGGTAGCGCAGCAATTTGTTTTGGATCACCCGCAACTGACCAAAGGAATGGTACTTATAGACTCGGATGCAAATTTTAACGACAATCCCGGAATGCACGGGTTTTTTCAGCAGGCTTTGAAACTGGATGGCCCAATTGACAGGAAATTTATGGATGAGTTTCAAAGGACCACGCTTGCAAAACCTATCGATCCCGATTATTATAATTTATTGGTTTCGGAAGGAATGAAAGTACCGGCTGGCGTATTCAAATCTTCTTTCGCGGGGATGATGCAGGCTGATTTCAGGGATGAACTTAAAAACATCAAGGTTCCTGCGCTGATATTTTGGGGAAATAAAGACAATATATGTTCCATTAAAGATGAAGAACAGCTTCTCAGGGATATACCGCATGCAAAGTTTATGATTTACGAAAACACGGGGCATGCTCTTCATTGGGAGGAGCCAGCCCGGTTTACAAATGATTTAACCTCGTTTATCAAAAGCATACATTAAAAAATTGATTCCATAAAGAGATAATTCACAAGTATGAAAAAAATATTAACGGCTTTGGCTATTGCCTTCATCATTCCCGCGCTTACTGTTCGTGCGCAAAATAGTCCTTACTCCGATGATGAGCGATACCCGGTTTTCGGTCAAAGCAGCGCGCCCGAATTCATCGTGAGACAAATAAAACTCTCAACGGGAGTGCAATTGGAATACACCGAGCAGGGAGATCCACAGGGTATTCCTGTAATCATGCTCCACGGATTTACTGATTCCTGGCAATCCTTTGTTCCCGTTTTGCCTTATTTGCCGGCATCGCTACACGTGTTCGCTCTTTCACAACGTGGACATGGCAATTCTTCAAAAGAAGCGACAAGCTATAAACCGGAAGATTTTGCAAAAGATGTTGCTGCTTTTTTAGAACAGAAACGCGTCGGTCCGGCAGTCATTGTCGGTCATTCGATGGGAAGTACCAATGCCCAGTGCTTTGCTTCCAATTTCCCCGCGTTGACGAGGGCGCTGATACTGGTCGGTTCATTTGCGGCATTCGACAAACCGGTGATACATGATTTTAAAAAAGTTATTGACGGCTTAAATGATCCGGTTGATTCCTTGTTTATCGTCGAGTTTCAGAAAAGCACTTTGACAAAACCCGTAAGTGCTCAAAGATTCCAGGCCATTGTAGAGGAAAGTCTCAAAGTGCCGGCACATGTATGGAAAGGAGTCGCAGCAAACTGGGCGTCGGCTGGCTACCTCAATTCGCTAACAAATTTTAAAAAGCCGGTACTAATCATTTGGGGCGATAAAGACGCTTACTGTCCAAAGGAAGACCAGGTACTGCTTAATAACGCGTTGAGCAAATCGACATTACTGGTTTATGAAGGAACAGGACATGCCAATCATTGGGAAGAACCGGAACGTTTTGCAAATGATCTAATAGAATTCGCTCTGAATCTACCTGCAAATAAAAAATAGTGACCAGGCCTACTTCGCACACCCCTATCGCTAGCATCAAGCCGGCCGGCAGGTTCCGGTTAGTGAAACTTTATTCCGAACAATTTAAATTCTATGCTAATGAAAAATGTCCATAAGATTCCGGTGTTCCTGCTTGTCGCCGGCTATCTCCTTATTAAATTAAGAGATTCAATTTTTCAGCCACTAAAGGGAATTCCGGTTCCAAATTTTAATAATCAATACGACGAAACAATGCTTTAGACCGCAACATTCGTTGGCCATCCGCGGCACTTTCGGGACCATTTTATATCAAAATTGCTCGAAGCGGCTGGTTTTGTATCAGTTAATATTTGCAATTTTCTATTATTATTTGTTACTTGTGCCGGGTATTCCGATTTTTGGGACGAAATACCCGGGCTTATTGACTTTTTTTAATCTGTACCTTTATCGGGGACGTTACTGTCTCAATAGAAATTTAATATCTGAACCTTGCTGTTTTTGATCAAAGGATCCTAATAGCTGTAATGAAACCACTCAGTATCCACCATACCGTTTTATTCAGTGTGTGCACCTTGCCGCAATTCCTTCTATTCCCCTTTTCCCTACTTATTTTAATACGATTCAATATTTAAAACAAATGATATATCAAACATTATCATTATGAACAACCATAGAAAAAACCAACTGCTTAAACTCAACATCGCTTTATTAGTTTCTGCAATTACATGCCATGTTGGATTTGCCCAGGTAGCTGTCACCGCTGCAACTACGTCCAATGTTACCCTTGCAACGGGCAGTACATACAATGCCAACGGGGCTGCGGGAAGCGGGCTGGCGGCCACCGCATTTAACTACAGGTATGGTAGCCTTTCGGGATCCATTAATAACAAGATATTCCTCAACAACCTTGTTGCGGGCGGCGCCAGTTATGTATATGACTACTCCCCGGTTGTCACGGTAGTACTTAACCGGGTTAATAATGCTGCCGTCACCGGAGTACGTGACCTGGTGTTTAATGAAGGATCCATTAATACAGTTCCTGCCCCTGACCAGGTAAATATCAGTGCGCTTCATACCCCTGATATGACTGCCTTGTTGCCACGTAACGATGACCTGCGCTCTGGTGCGGCTAACGTATTTGGCAACACAGGTGATGTTGATGGAAACAACAACGATATCGAACGCATAGACGTCCGGATCAATGGAGGTGACGGCTTCTTTGTGGTTAAACCCTCGAGACAGGGGTTTGTTGTTTTTGACAGGGGCGCAGCCGCATCCCACGACGGGTTTGTGATATCCGTGATCACTTCATTGGATGGTTTGGGTAACCCCAATGGTTACACCGGCTTAATTCGCGTAGTCAGTGCCGACTATGGTGGTGCTAACCCGCTCAGCAACGCTAACTATATAATCTCCCGAAGAGATGGTGGCGCAGGGAACCTTTTAGCCTCTGCTACTACAGCTGCCGAGGGAATCGGGGGAGTATTCTTCCAGTTCGCCGACTTTGGTATCGCGACCCATACCACGGTTTATGGTTATTCCATTGCAGCTGCCGATTTTCCTATTGCCGGCACCGCAGCCGATATGGTTGATTTTACAAATGCTACCAACTTCCCCATTATAACGCCTTCGGGTGGCACCGGAGGTCTTGACCTTGCTGGTGTTACAGGTTTGTTCAAAATATACGATGACGATTTTGATGGTCTGTCTGCAAACGTAGATGTTGATGATGACAATGATGGCCTTACCGACATCTCGGAAAATGGAGGTTTTGATGGTTTTGCAGACGCAGATGCTGACGGGCTTCCAAATTTCTTTGATCCCTCTTTTGCAGGTTTCACTGATAGTAACGGTGATGGCATTAACGACAATTTTGATGCAGACGTCGACGGAGTGATCAACCAACTGGATCTCGACAGTGATAACGACGCGATCGCCGACATTGTCGAAGCAGGGGGAGTTGATACTAATGGAGACGGCCGGGTGGATGGTGCATTTGCCGATGCTGATGGTGATGGCTTGCATAATCTTTATGACCCCACTTCAGGAGGAGATGCTTTGCCCAATCGCGACAGTGATGGTGATGGCGTGCCCAACTCAAAAGACTTAGATAGTGATAACGATGGTATTTCGGATATATGGGAAGCGGGGGGCCAAATTATTGACGATCACAATAGCGGTACAATAGAGGCTTATTTTGACTCAGATTTAGATGGCTATAGTAACGATTCGGATGGCGATACAGATAATGATGGCACGGCGGAAAATAGCGTGGGGGTATTAATTCTTACAGGAACTGATATCGATAGCGATGGCCAGGCCGATTCTTATGTTCGTGCTGACCAGGATGCTGATGGCGTAGCCGATCCATACGACCTGGATTCGGACGGTGACGGGGTACTGGATGTTCGTGAAGCCGGGTTTGCCGACACAAATAGTGATGGTTACGCGGATGGAACATTGGGCACAGACGGATGGACCGATATTATTAGTGTTATCGATCCGTTGATTCTTCTCAATACTGATGGTCTCGGAAAACCGAATTACCTCGATATAGACTCGGACGATGATGGTATTGTTGATATTATTGAAGGGCAAACTACCGCTGGGTACCTCGCACCTTCCGGAACGGACAGCGACAATGACGGGATCGACAATGCTTATGATAATAATGACGCCCTCTTTGGTGGCGGGCCAAACAATGGCATTACGCCAAATAACCAGGAGTCAAACGGGAACCCCGATTACATTGACACCGATACAGACAACGACGGCAAAGCGGATGTGCTTGAGGGATGGGATACCAACGGCAACGGGATAATTGACGGCGGTGAAATCGCCTTTGTTGGAACTACCGATTCAGACGCTGATGGATTGCTCAATGAATATGATGCTGATGATGTAAATCCTGAGCCAACCAATGGTACTACACCCGCTTCTTATCCCGACATCGATATAACGACCACTCAGAGAGCATGGAGAGAACCGGTTGATAATGATGAAGACGGCGTAGTGGATGGAACCGATTTAGATGACGATAACGATGGAATTCCGGATACTCTTGAAAACCCGGGCGGCGTTGACCCGTTTGCTGACGCCGATGCCGATGGATCGCCAAACTTTATTGACCCAACACCGGGGCCGGGAGTTCCTGCCTATGTTGACGCAAATGGCGATGCTATTAGTGATGCCTTTGATGCCGACGTTGATGGTGTAATCAATATCCAGGACCTCGACAGTGACAACGATGCTATACCTGACATCGTTGAAGCCGGAGGCGTAGACACCAATGGCGATGGCCGCGTTGACGGAGTATTCACAGACACTGATGGTGATGGATTGCACGATACTTATGATGTAACAGCTGGTGGTGATGCAATTCTCAATCGTGACACCGACGGTGATGGCGTTCCTAACAGCAGGGATCGCGACAGCGATAACGATGGTATTCCCGATGTAGTTGAAGCTTTTGGTGCTGATGATGATAATAACGGGATCATTGATTTCTATTTTGACTCAGATGGCGACGGATTTTCGAATGATCAAGATGGGGATTCTGACAATGATGGCACGGCTGAAAATGCCGCTGCAGCTTTGATCCTGACCGGCGTCGACGGAAATAGCGATGGCATACCGGATACATATCCGAAAGCAAACCAGGATGGTAATGGTTTGCCGAATGCTTACGATATGGATTCGGATAATGATGGCATCATGGACGTACGGGAAGCTGGTCTTCCGGATGCAAACAGTGATGGTGTTGTTGACGGAACATTAGGGGCAGACGGATGGAGCGATACTGTTGATGCAATAGTAACTCTTACATTGCCCGATACTGACGGCTTTGCAACAGGCAAGCCGAATTATCTTGACCTCGATTCCGACGATGATGGTATTGTTGACAATATTGAAGGTCAGACCACTTCGGGATGGGTAGCACCTGCTGGCACTGATGCTGACGGTGATGGGCTCGACGATGCTTATGATAATAACGATGCTGCTTTTGCCGGGGGGCCGGGTAATGGGATTACGCCTAATAACCAGGAAAACGACGCCAAACCGGATTATATCGATTCAGATACAGACAATGATGGAAATCCTGACGAATTTGAAGGATGGGATACAAATGGCAATGGAGTCGTAGATGGAGGCGAGATCGCTTTTGTGGGCACTACCGATACAGACGGTGACGGATTATTTAACGAATATGATGCCAACGATGCAAGTCCGGAGCCAACAAACGGTACTACTCCCGCGTCTTATCCTGACGTTGACCTTACAACGACTGAAAGGAAATGGCGAGAGCCGGTTGATAACGATGCAGACGGTGTTGTAAACAGCGTTGACCTGGACGATGACAACGATGGAATTCCGGATACCCTGGAAAATCCCGGAGGATTTGATCCGGGCGGAGATGCTGACGCTGATGGAACACCGAACTTCCTCGATCAAACTCCGGGACCTGGTGCACCGGCTTTTGTCGATGCCAATGGTGATAATATCAATGACGCTTACGACGCCGACCAGGATGGCATCATGAACCTGTTTGACCTGGATAGTGACA